>Ga0209251_1001470_pt1 | contig 17854 bp, 11 predicted proteins | sample SaaInlV_100m_DNA_6_FD_184665 | JGI IMG/M metagenome (GOLD analysis project Ga0209251, IMG submission 184665) | Marine microbial communities from expanding oxygen minimum zones in the Saanich Inlet - Saanich Inlet SI073_LV_10m_DNA (SPAdes) (version 2) | ecosystem: Environmental > Aquatic > Marine... | reverse complement strand
CTTTCGCCAACCAACGACATGTTGTCGGTGTTGAGCACCCCATGGACGAAGCCCGCCGCCATCCACTCAGCCGCCAAACGCGCCACCCGCTCGACAAGTTCGCCGTAAAAAGCCAAGAGTTGACGTTGCATGGCCCCACGGTCGCCATCGGCAGCGGGATGGGCTGCCGCAATCACGGGGTAATAGACAGCCACCACGTGGCGCAGCAATCGCTCCAAACCACGGGCATCGCGGAGATACAGAAAACGTTCGCAAGTGCCAAAACGCAAGTGCGTTCGGGCGATGCGCACCATCACCGCACTTCGAGTGGGCGAAGGCTCATCGCTGCGATACAGATCCTCTCCGGTTTCGATCAACGACAGAGTTCGACTCGTTGTGACGCCAAGTGCATGCAAGGCTTCCGAGGCGATCACCTCCCGAACACCTCCTTTCAAGGTGAGTCGTCCATCACCAGCACGACTCCATGGCGTCGTTCCTGAGCCCTTGGTTCCAAGGTCCTGAAGGTCGCCATGGCGGTCGCGCAGCTGCCCGTAGAGGAAACCTCGGCCATCGCCAAGTTGGGGGTTGTAGTTCCCAAACTGGTAGCCGTGATAACGCAGCGCCAAAAAAGGCACCCGGCCTTCAAAGCGTCCGAAGGCCTCCTCCAGATCGGCATCCGACACCTGCTGGGCATTCATTCCCAACTGATGCAGCACAACGTTGTTCCGGAAGCGCAGTTGCGTGCGCGGAAACTTTGCGGCCTCCACCACATCCCAATACGCCGCACCCAAGGATTCAATCGAAACCTCGAATGGCAACGCCAGTAAGAGGTTGGTCAAGCCAAAATCCTCAGCTCACACCAATGCGCGCGATCCCGATCACATCAGCCATCGAGCGGATCTGGGCAAGGGTGCGGGTCAACTGATCAGCACCCTGAAGTTCCACCCGCAAATCAATACAGGCCGGCCGGCCGACGGCCGTTTTAACCCGCGCATCACTGACGTTGATCCCCCCATCGGAGAGACGCATCAGGATGTCTTTCAAGATGCCAACGCGATCAATCGTCTCAATGCGCAGCTGCACCGGAAAGTTCTGCCGGTCGCCATCGGGCTTGGGATTCCAGCTCACCGGCAAGCGCCGTTCCCGCGGGATCGACTCCACATTGGTGCAATCCTGACGATGAATCGTGATGCCGTGATTGCCAAGGGCAACGGTGCCCACAATCGCCTCGCCCGGCAACGGACTACAGCACCCGCCGAGTCGGTAATCCAATCCCTCGATCCCCAAGATGGCCCCCGCTCCACTGCGTTGAGACGGGGCCGACTCCTTGGGTGCCACCAGAGCACGGGCCACCTCTTCGTTGCTGAGGGGCTCCTCCTCCTCTTGGGCCTGAAGCCTGATCTCCTCACGGAAACGGTTGAGAACCTGCTGCAGGGTCACCGCACCAAATCCCAACGAAGCCAGAAGGTCTTCCGTGGTGACGACATTGCAGCGCTGGGCCACCCGCACCATGGTGTCGCCGTTCAAGAGCAGATCGAAGCCATCACGACCGAGTTCCCGCTCCAGCAGATCTTTGCCCCGCTCGATCGTTTCATCACGATGGCTGCGCTTGTACCACTGGCGGATCCGATTGCGCGCGGTGGGCGTCGCAACGAAATTGAGCCAATCCAGGCTGGGGTGCGCTGTCTTACTGGTTAATACCTGCACGAAATCGCCGTTTTGCAGCGGTGTCGCCAAGGGACACAGACGATCATTGACGCGCACACCATTGCAATGGTTGCCCACCTCGGAGTGAATGCGATAGGCAAAGTCAATGGCGGTGGCGCCTTTGCGTAAACCCACCACATCACCTTTTGGCGTGAACACAAAAACCTCCTCATCGAAGAGGTCTTCCTTGATCGATGAGAGGTAATCGTTGTGATCGTCGTTACCCCCCTCCTGTTGCCAATCGACCAGTTGCCTCAACCAGTTGAACCGTTCCGCATCACTGCTGCAACTGGCGGGTGAGCCGCCCTCCTTGTATTTCCAGTGGGCAGCGATCCCGAATTCGGCAACTTGGTGCATCTCCAAAGTTCGAATCTGCACTTCGATCGGTCGATGACGACCAATCACCGCTGTATGCAGCGACTGATAGCCATTTGGCTTCGGCAAACCGATGTAGTCCTTAAACCGTCCTGGGATCGGGCGAAATGTGTCGTGCACCACAGCCAAGGCGCGATAACACGTCTCGACGCTGGGCGTAATGATGCGAAGCGCTGCCACGTCGTAGATCTCGTGGAACGCCTTTTGTTGGCGCTCCATTTTGCTCCAGATGCCATAGAGATGCTTGGGCCGCCCACTCACCTCACAGCCCTCAAGGCCGGCGCGCTGCAACCGTTCATTCAATAAACCAACCGTGACCCCCAGCCGTTGCTCCCGCTCGCTGCGCTTGGTAGCAACCTCTTGCTGAATTTCCCGAAAGGCCTCGGGCTCCAACAACTTGAACGCCAGATCCTCGAGCTCCCACTTGAACCGTCCGATACCAAGACGATTGGCGAGGGGGGCATAGATCTCGCGGGTCTCCCGAGCAATCCGTTGTCGCTTTTCCTCCTTAAGGGCACCCAGGGTGCGCATGTTGTGGACCCGATCCGCCAACTTCACCAACACCACTCGAATGTCACTGGCCATCGCCATAAACATCCGCCGCAAATTTTCGGCTTGTGCCTCGGTGCGGTCGTTGAAATGAATGCCGCCAAGTTTGGTGACCCCCTCCACCAGCTCTCGCACTTCCGAGCCGAAATGCTCTTGGATCTCGTCGAGCGATACATCGGTGTCTTCGACCACATCGTGGAGGAAGCCCGCGGCGATCACCGGAGCACTGGCTCCGATATCCCGCAGCAGATCAGCCACGGCAACGGGATGAACGATGTAGGGGTCGCCACTCGCCCGGAATTGCCCCTCATGCAGCTGAAAACCAAAGTCGAAAGCCGACACCAACAATGCTTCTGGATCGGTCGGACAACTTTGACCAGCACCTGGAGGCACGTTGGCAATGCATTGCCGCAACCATTCCGGCAACTCGATCTGATAATCGTCTGGATTGCGAATCGGACGCTGCCTTAATTCCGGCAAACCGCGCGTGAACTGTGCCGAGCCCCGACTGGCCCTTTGTTCATCCGATGTTGAGGCGGCGTGTCGCATCCGGCCCAGCGGGTCGTTCCATGGTATTCAGTGCTGGTCCTTCCGTCTCCCCGTCCGTCCTCGATATGGCACGGCCAGTTTTGGAGCTCAATCAGCTGAAGTTGCGGTATCCGGGCAGCGACAGTTGGACCCTGGATGGGCTGGATCTCTCCCTCGAAGCCGGCGAAACCCTGGCGTTGGTGGGATCGTCTGGATGTGGCAAAAGCACTGTGGCCCGGGCGGTAATGCAGCTGCTCCCGGCAGGCACCATCTGCGAAGGGGGGTTGAAACTCACCGGACAAGACCCGCGCCAACTCAATCGCCCCGCCCTGCGCAGGTTGCGCGGACAAGCGGCTGGTTTGGTGTTTCAAGACCCAATGACACGGCTGAATCCGCTGATGCCCGTGGGAGAGCACCTGCTCGACACCCTCAAGGCGCATCGTTCTTCCACGAGTGCCCAATGGCGCAAAACGCGGGCGTTCGACCTATTGGAACGCGTTGGCATCGGTGCCCAACGGTTCCGGGCCTATCCGCATGAGCTCAGTGGAGGAATGCGGCAACGCTTGGCCATCGCCCTGGCCATCGCCCTCGAACCGCCGCTGCTCATTGCCGACGAACCCACCACAAGCTTGGACGTGGCCGTGGCCGGGCAGGTGATGGCGGAGCTGAGTGGACTCTGCCGTGAATTAGGCAGTGCCTTGCTGCTGATTAGCCATGACCTCGCCATGGCCTCCCGCTGGTGCGAACGCATGGCGATGCTCGATGGAGGGCGCAGGGTGGAAGAGGGCCCAAGCCGCCAACTGCTCACGCAACCACAATCCTCTGTGGGAAAGCGACTTGTCGCTTCGGCCCTGGCTCGAGAAGGGGGCCAATCCCCGGAACGTCCAAGCAGCGAACCCGTCCTACGGGTGGATGCGATGCGCTGCTGGCATGGCATCGGTGGGATGCCATGGTCGCCGGTGTGGCTCAAAGCGGTCGACGACGTGAGCTTTGAGCTCCTCGCCGGCGAAAGTCTTGGAGTGGTGGGGGCTTCGGGATGCGGCAAAAGCACCCTCTGCCGGGCCCTCATGGGACTGAACAGCATCCGCGGAGGCCAAGTTCACCTGCTTGGCCAAAATCTGCTGCGCTTGCGTGGGCCGTCATTACGGGTTGCCAGACGGGCGATTCAAATGGTGTTTCAAGACCCACTGGCCTGTCTAAATCCAGCCCTCAGCGTGGCGGATGCCATCGCCGATCCGCTTCTGATCCATGGCCTCTGCTCGAAGGCCGCTGCCCGGGAGCGAGCCCGAAACCTGCTGGAACAGGTGGGCTTAAGTCCGGCCGATCAGTTTCAAGACCGCTTCCCAAAACAGCTCTCTGGCGGACAGCAACAACGGGTAGCGATCGCCCGCGCCCTTGCGCTGGAACCCAAGGTGCTGATCTGTGATGAGAGCGTGAGCATGCTCGACGCCGAAGTTCAAGCAGAGGTGTTGGACCTCCTGCGGCAACTCCAACGCAAGCTTGGGCTGGCCATGATTTTTGTAACCCACGATCTCGCCGTCGCCAGTGGGTTCTGCCATCGGGTGATCGTTCTCGACCGCGGCCACATCGTGGAAGAGGGGCCAGGCGATCGCATTTTTCAGGAGCCCCAAGCGGAGATCAGCCGCACCTTGGTGGACGCCTGTCCTCGACTACCGCGTTGAACCCAACAAGCAGGGAGCTATACATCCACGACGATCAGGGCTCTACGCATCCGCACAGGGATCACGTCATTGCGCAACGTGCGCATCAAGGCAGACAACCAAGGCTTCCGGCAACGAACGCGAATCACCATCGGAGATGCATGCGGCTGGCATCATCAAAGAAGACAATCGGTCTGTGTCCAGGCCAGGGCCGATCGTTGGGATGAGACAAATTGCAGACCCAAGACTCCATCGCATGTGACGGATGTCTTCTGCTGACAATCCAGACCGTGGCGACGTTCAACACCTGATGAAACAAGGGACAATCGGCACTAATCCTCTCGATGGTCTGGGTCAAGACGACACCTTCCTCACCCTTGTCAACCGAGTTAAAGAGCTGGTGAAAGACCGCAGGCTGGTGCTGTGCATCCATCCTCAACTGTTCGTTCTCAAACTCTTCATTCAGCTTGTGGGGTTGGACAGTTCTCTCCCACGCCACCTGCTCGCTTCGATTGAGCAAGTTGAAAATATTTGGACAGATCGTGATCAGCCTTGGCTTTTAATCGCGACGGAACACGTCATGGATGGCAGTGGTCTCGACCTGATTCGCACCATGAAACGCCAGGGAAGAGATCTCCAAGCACTCCTTGTTCTGACCTCAAACCACCGGATCCATCTCGCCACAGCCGTGGCTGCCGGCACCAATGCGATTGTTCTCGAAGAAAGCATCGAGGCTCGAACTGGTGCACTGATTTCTGCCCTCACCGCCTTGCGTCAGCAAGAGTGCTTTATCGATCCAGCTTTTGAAGATTGGGCCATCGATCAAGCGGAAACAGCACTTCAGGCGATCGAGCCTCTCTCACCCCGTCAGCAAGAGATTCTCAATTTGGTGGCCGAAGGCCTAGGGAATAAGGACATCGCCCATCGCATACACATCGCACCATCAACAGCTCGAGATCACGTTCAAGCGATCATGCAAAAGTTCGGAGTTCAGTCCAGATCCGCCGCCGCAGTGATGGGGATACGCCTGGGTCTGGTGTCCATCGACCGCGAATCATTCAGAACACGACATTTGAAGGATTGAGTGTCGTGGCTCTTTCCAATAGGACGCATGGAGCCTTTCAGGAAGGGGTCCATGCAGACACAGAACACATCATTCGATCCGATTACATCGTTTGGATCCTTGGGCGGGAGCCAGCACACGACCCATAGCGATCTGATGGGTGGACGAACAGCAATCACGACCGAAGCCCTCGAGGCGTACAACAATCTGCGGTCGTTTCAACAGCTTGAAGCGGTTGCAATTGAAGACGTTGGACGCTGGGCTTTTACAAACCAACTCACCAACAACACAACACCTTCCGGGAACGACCTTTCAGGGGTTGGGCTTTGGTACGCAATGCAAGGCGCGAAAGTCGGTTGGATCGCCGATCAGCACTTCCAGCCAGCCGTGATTGCCGACTTACAACGCACTGCACGACTCGGAACCACAAAACAAGTTCTCAAGCTGGCTCGTCAGGTGGCTCAACCTGGCTTCATCGCCCATCTCAAAGCAACAAAGGGAATCGATGCCTGGATCAATACTTTAAAAATGGAGCCGCATTACGGCGGATGGATGCACTCCAGGGCCCATGGCACTCGAGCGATCGAGGCCGGGGCCAAAGCCCATGACGTGAATCACCTCACGGTGCTGAGTCATGACCAAACTCAGCCTTTCATGAACGACACCTTCGACTGGCCGCAGTGGCCCGCCCTCAAGGTGACCGATCAGACGGTGATCGACTACTTCCAAGGCATGGTGACGCTGAGCAAGTCGCTCACCGAAAAGTTCGACGGTCCATCCATGATCCAGACCGGAGCACCAACTCCTGAGCCAGCTCCGATCCCCACCACTGACGCCTCAGATCAAGCTGAGCTTGACGTGACGGTCAATGGCAGCATTTGGTGGGAGGGGTTTACGGCCGACATCACCCTCACGAACACCTCCGGACGCACCCTGAAGAGCTGGAGCTGGAGTTTTGATAGTCCACATACCGTGAGCGGTGATCCCTGGGGAGCTGAGATCAGCTCTACCGGTCTCCCAAATGGTGGACAGCGTCACACCCTCACCGGAATCGACTGGGGGAAGCGAATCCGCCCTGGCGAATCAATCACCGTGGGGTTTAACGGCTCCCAGCGGATCGACATCGGCCAGAGCGGAAGCCTTAGCGCCGATTTGCTATTCGGAGAATCAGCACTAAACCAGACGACACCAACACCCGAACAAAATCCAGCACCGAAGCCGACTCCAAAGACGGTAACCATCGCTATCGATCCACACCCGGCCGAAGACCCGGATTACGGCCAAGCCCTCGAACTGTCGCTCCTTTTTTACGAAGCGAACCGCTCCGGAAATCTGGACGAATCAACCAATCGGGTGTCCTGGAGAGGCGACTCAGGACTACGTGATGGTCTGGACGGGGTGTATTTCGGTAACGCCACGGCAAACAACCGCCAGGACAACATTCAGCTTGACCTGACCGGTGGATATCACGACGCCGGCGATCATGTGAAATTTGGACTACCGCTGGCATCAACACTGTCGACCCTCGCCTGGGGGGGGGTCAACTTCGCCAAAGGCTTTGAACAATCGAAGCAGCTGGACGAGCTGCTCAACACCGTTCGCTGGGGGACGGATTATTTGATCAAAGCGAACGTCACCGATCGAGAAGGGAACACAGAGTTTTTTATCGCTCAAGTCGGCGATGGGCATGCCGACCATGCCCTGTGGGGCGCACCAGAAACACAAACAATTGCTCGGCCCGCCATGGCCGTCACACCAGATAAACCGGGAACAGACGTCGCTGCCGCCAGTGCAGCAGCACTGGCGGCAGCCTCAATTTTGTTCAGACAGAATGGTGAAAAGGCCTACGCCAACAAGCTGTTCAAAAACGCCACTTCACTATTTGAGTTTGCAGATCGCTACCGCGGAAATTACTCCGACTCCATCACCGACGTACAACCGTTTTACAACTCGTGGAGCGGATACAACGACGAACTCGCCTATGGGGCCGCTTGGCTCGCCCGAGCCAAAGAGGCGAAAGGAGAGAGCGGAGATAGTTATCGCAACCAAGCCAGCAACCTTTATCACCAAGAAATTGGTGGACTAAATCAGGGATGGACGCATAACTGGGACGATGCGTCCTACGCCACTGCAATCCTGCTGGCCGAGGACGCCAACGATTCAAAAGCGAAAAAAGACGTTCGCAATTGGCTCGACAGCTGGGTGGATGGAACCAATGGAGTAGCAATCACGGACGCTGGACTTCGATTCATCGACCAGTGGGGATCCCTGCGATATTCAGCCAACACAGCGATGCTGGCGGGGATTGTCGCCGACACGCTGACGGACCCAAAGGGACGTTATTCCCAACTCGCACAAGAGAGCATTGACTACATCCTTGGAAGCAATCCAGAAAAGATGAGTTATCAAGTTGGGTACGGCGATAACTTCCCACAACAGCCACATCATCGCGCCGCTTCTGGGGTGAGCTGGCAGGGATTTGACCTAGATCAACCCAATCAGTATGTCTTAAACGGAGCCCTCGTTGGCGGGCCAAATGCAGCGGATGATGATGCCTATCGGGATACGCGGTCGAACTACATCACCAATGAAGTAGCCATCGATTACAACGCTGGATTCACGTCTGCATTGGCCTTCTTGACACAACAACAAATTTAGGCCAAGCCCAAGGCATCCTTCAAATGAGACCAACCTTCGTCTGACGAATAAGCCTGCTGAGTCGCATCAAATAAATTTTCGTAGCCAGACAAAATATCCTTTGTGTAGGGCGCAGAGCTGGAACTGGGAGTGATATTTTCGAACACCTTGATACTCCCACTATATCCACCCTTTATACCCATCGTCGCATTATCAACGGTCTCAACATTCAAAGTCCAATAGTTAATCAACGTATCTTTTCCACCTTCAAACGTCCAATCTGGAACCTCACCCGCAAATGCACTAGGGTCAAATATGTTGGTAGCCATACGGCGATAACTAATACCTGGAACAATGCTTTCTTCGAAGGATGTTGTCGGATTGCTGTAGTCGAACTCTGGATCATGGACATATCCAAAAAGCTCAGCGAGGCTTGTCGAGAATGAGTACTCCTTTCCAACCCCAATATCACTCTCATTCGCATTAATAGCTTTTAAGAGATCGGCAACAGGTAAGCCATCACTACTAGAGTTAACAAACAGTGTGAGCTCAAACCCATCCGCAACTCCACTTTGCTGAAGTGCGCTTAGCTGGTAAGCCGCTGAAGTGTTGTCGAGATAGGCGCCATCAGCGAGGCGCACATATCGATCACTTGACAGCTGATCTAAATCAACATTCTTAGATCTTGGATTTTTTCCAAGCAACATAGACAACTCGTCTTGACCATCAGGGAAATATCCTGCAACCGCAAAGTTTCTCAGCAGACTTGCCATGATGTCACCATTCTTCTTAAGAAATTTTGGATATGTATTAGCCAGAGAAGCAAACATTCCGATCGCAGCAGATGAGGCTGCTGTTGCATCTAAAACCGGGACATCCGCTCCAAAGTTCTTCGACAAATCCTGACGATTATTAAGATGGCTAGAACCACCTCGACGGGAATAATTTAATTGAAAATCACCGGCAGGTAGAGAATCTAAGTTCTGAGTTGTTTCATTCTTTGGGTAGCTCGTCAATAGAAAAGGGGTAGCCCCAAATTGTGTTTGACCGGCCTTTATATCGGCATCAACATTTGAAAGGTTAGCCGTCAAAGCAGACGGCTCTGAAATTAATGTACTTGCAATGAACAAACTTTTATCAGTGGCCCATGAATTCGTATCTGAACTCAATCTAATATCCTTTAACTCATCATTCATGCCATAGGGCTGAAAAGTAAGTTCATGGTTCAGAGTATTCCAACTAAAGTTTGTTTCTCGAGCTAAACGCGCCAAGCCCAACATATAAATCACCTCTTCTAGGGCATTTTTTGCTGGCCCTGCTGGCTGATCTGCTAAATCAGTCCATAGTTTTTTCCCAAGCAAAAGACGACCATAATGAATATCTTTATCCCCCTTCGACTGGCTACGGCGAAGTGCTTGATATACAAATCGCCGTGAGTGAGAACCAGAGAAAAGCTCTTTCATCTCTTCACGTGAATAATCCTCTTGAAGAGCAGCTTGCATTGTGTCAACAAGCTTTGACGAATAATTATCTCGCAGAAGAGAAATAACTTCATCTTTATTAATCATCATGTTACGACGACCTTGATCAAAGATTTGATCCATTTGGCCCATATATCCAGCTTCAAACCAACCGTCAGATTGATCGGCTAAATCATCCTCAAAATATTGAGAGTAGGCCAACATACCGAGAAACCATGCACCACCAGAATTGGCAGAAATCGACGATGTCGGGCCAAAAAGATCTCCAAAATTAGCCGAAGCCTGGGTATCGCCTCTTAACTTCTGAAGGGCAGTACTAAACGTTGCCGACAAAGCAGTGTGCGTATTCCAACCGCCACCACTAAAGGAAAGATTTGTCATTGTTATTTAGAGCTATTAATACACTAACAGATGATCGCTATAGGCGAGAAGGCAACCATGAAAGCCTAATCTTACCTAATCAATAAACTAATCGACGCAGCAAGAAACAAACTATCCGATTTATGTGTACCACAAAAACTTGCCGAAAGACCTTAAATCAGCTCAGGCAAGAGTTACTTCCACATCCGCTTCGTCCAGTGATGCAGACGATGGACAATCCTGCAATGATCCTTACCTTTTTATCGGTGGAATAACATCAAATCTACAACAGCCAAAATATTTTAATGGTCCAATCAATTTTTTAGGTTCAATATAGTCGCCCAATACCTAGCTCACTTACTCAAATAGTCTCCCAACCAATAACTCTTTTGGGCCTGTCTACAAGTCAAGGAGAACCTCCGTAGCGACGCCGTAAAACCAGCAACAACTTCTCCATCACTGGGGGCAATGGCGCCTCAAACACCATGCGCTCTCCCGTGATCGGATGATCCAATCCCAACTGCACGGCGTGCAGGGCCTGGCCGGGAAGATCCAGGGGAAGCTTGCGGCAACGGCTATAGGTGGGATCTCCCACCACGGGATGATTGATGTGGGCACAATGCACCCGTATCTGATGCGTTCGACCCGTATCAAGCTTGAAGCGCAGTAAAGAATAATCGCCAAAACGTTCGATCAAGGTCCAGTGCGTTCGGGCATAACGCCCAGATTCATCACTCACCACAGCGTATTTTTTACGGTCTACAGGATGACGACCCACCGCACCAATAATCGTTCCACTATCTCCATCCGGAACCCCGTGAACCACAGCAAAATATTCCCTTGAAGCCACCCGCTTTTGAATCTGGACTTGTAATTTTACGAGGGCTTCTTGAGATTTTGCGACAACAATGCAGCCGCTTGTATCTTTATCCAACCGGTGCACAATTCCCGGCCGCAATTTCCCACTAATGCCAGGAAGATCTGGGCAATGGTGAAGCAATCCATTCACCAATGTGCCGTCTTTATTCCCCGGAGCTGGATGAACTGTGAGCCCAGCGGATTTATTCAGAACGATGATGTGCTCATCCTCAAAGAGCACATCAAGATCCATTGGCTGGGGCTTTAAGTACGGCAGTGGCTCCGGTGGCGGCATCCACAACTGCACCTGATCGCCCTCGCGGAGTGGTGTTTTGGCCTTGCCCTGTTTGCCATTGACGCGTACATAGCCAGCATCAATGAATTTTTGAATCCGAGCACGGCTCTGCTCCGTGCGTTGGCTCACCAACCAGCGATCCAATCGCATGGGAAGCGGCTTCGGGTAGGTGAGCGTCACCAACTCCCCCTCGCCTTCCCCGAACGTGTGCGTAAACACTTCCTCTGGCAGGGGAGGTCGTCCTTGGCCTTGTTCCGACGACGTCAACGGTTGAGAAGCTCCGGCAATTCCAAGGCGATGTTGCCCAAAGCGGATTTACGAAAATCATCCAAAAGCCGCTGCGCCATGCGAGCAGTGTCGTTTGAGGTGTGTCGCGCCGCAGCAGCCTCGAGCCAATAGAGGGGATCAAGGGTCTGACCGGCCACAGGAATGCCATACCGCGTTCCCAACACACTGAGCACCACCCCAGACGCCTTACGTTCCGACGAATCAATCAACAGCTGCAAAAAGGCCTGAGCCACCAACTCGCCGTTGTAAGCCGCCTGGCCAATGTCATCACAGAGTGCAAGGTGCAACGCAGCCTGTTGATCATCCAAGCGGGGTGGAAGAACACCTGGAGCATCGAGCAGATCCAAGTCTTGGCCAAGCCGCACCCAACGCAGGGTGCGAGTGACTCCCGCCCGCCGGGCACTGGCCACCACCTTTTTTTTGACCAATCGATTGATCAAGGCCGATTTACCAACGTTGGGAAAACCGAGGGTGAGGGCTCGCACGGCTCGCGGGCGCATCCCACGATTTCGTCGGCGCTCATTCAGTTGATCCCCAGCCCGGATCGCTGCCTGCTGCACTTGCTTCACCCCAGTACCGGCTTTGGCATCACACCAAACCGTTCGCTGGCCTTTGGCCTTAAACCACTGCTCCCAAGCCGCCCATGCCTCCTTGGTGACCATGTCGCGTCGGTTGATCACCAACAAATGCTGCTTCCCTTTCAACCAACGGTTCAGATGGGGGTGCCCTGTGGCCAAAGGAATGCGGGCGTCACGCACCTCAATCACCAGATCAACCTTTTCGAGGTTGCGTTTGAGCTGCTGCTCCGCCTTGGCGATGTGGCCTGGGTACCACTGAATCGGAGGTGCACTCACGGCATCACCCGGACGGCGGTGCACCCACGGTCGCTGTCGAAGTTCACGCCGCGAATGCTCATCGGGATCAGCCTCCCATTCAACGCGTCCACCAGCTCGAGGCACACTCCTGAATCCCTGCGATTGGCTTGAATGGGCGCCAACACCAAGGATTGATCAGCGATTTGATTCGGCTAGAAGCCCATATTCCTCAACAAACGAGCTAACGCAAACAGCGTTGACCACAGCTCCATCTGGGCCTATGTCTCGTCTTAGGGCGTTCACAACGCGAAACACAGGTTAATCTCTCGTCGATTTCTTACCGCACGAGACAACCCTATGGCGAAGCGTTCCCTGGCCAGCCTCAATGCCGGCGACCTGAGCGGCAAACGCGTCCTCGTGCGGGTTGACTTCAACGTTCCCCTTAACGATGCCGGTGCCATCACCGATGACACCCGCATTCGCGCAGCGCTGCCCACCATCAACGATCTCGTTGGCAAGGGCGCCAAAGTTGTTCTCGCCGCTCACTTTGGCCGGCCCAAAGGTCAAGTGAACGAGGCGATGCGCCTTACACCGGTGGCCGCACGCCTGAGCGAGTTGCTCGGCAAAACCGTCACCAAAACCGACAGCTGCATTGGCCCCGACGCCGAAGCCAAGGTGGGTGCCATGGCCAACGGCGACGTGGTGCTGCTTGAAAACGTTCGCTTCTTCGCTGAAGAAGAGAAGAACGATGCAGGCTTCGCCGAGAAGCTGGCTGCACTGGCCGACGTATACGTGAACGACGCCTTCGGTGCCGCCCACCGTGCCCATGCCTCCACCGAGGGTGTCACAAAATTCCTGAAGCCGAGCGTGGCCGGCTTCCTTATGGAAAAGGAGCTTCAGTACTTGCAGGGTGCTGTGGACGAGCCCAAGCGTCCTCTCGCCGCCATCGTTGGTGGATCCAAGGTGAGCTCGAAGATCGGCGTTCTGGAGGCCCTAATCGACAAGTGCGACAAGGTGCTGATCGGCGGTGGCATGATTTTTACCTTCTACAAAGCCCGCGGTTTAGCCGTTGGCAAAAGCCTCGTCGAAGAAGACAAGCTGGAACTGGCCAAGGAACTGGAAGCCAAGGCGAAAGCCAAAGGTGTGGAACTGCTGCTGCCCACCGACGTTGTACTAGCTGACAACTTCGCCCCTGACGCCAACAGCCAAGTCGCCGACGTGACGGCGATCCCCGACGGCTGGATGGGACTGGACATCGGCCCCGACGCCATCAACGTGTTCCAAGCAGCCCTGGCTGATTGCAAAACCGTGATCTGGAACGGCCCCATGGGCGTGTTCGAGTTCGACAAATTTGCTGCCGGCACCAATGCCATCGCTACAACGTTGGCTGAAATCGGAGGCAAAGGTTGCTGCACGATCATCGGTGGTGGCGACTCCGTTGCCGCTGTCGAGAAAGCAGGGCTCGCCGAGAAGATGTCGCACATCTCCACCGGAGGTGGCGCCAGCCTGGAACTGCTCGAAGGCAAAGTTCTGCCTGGCGTTGCAGCCCTCGACAACGCCTGATTCAGCGGTCAAGTTCAAATCATTCAAGACGCCACACATCGTGCGTGGTTTCTCAAAAGCCCCCCTTTTGGGGGCTTTTTATATTGCGCAGCTCATCAATCATTGATCAAAATAAAGGCCATTAATTAGCCATCTATCCAACACTAATTAAGTCTTTTAAGCGATTAGAGAGACGAAGAGCTACTCTCTGAAGGTAAGTCTATGCGTCGTCGAAACGCATCAGCAGAGATCTAGAAAGCAACCCCGCCCTCAGCAAAACCCATTCAATGCCGTCCAAAAAAAATTCCGAATCGAAAAGCCCTGGACGCACGAACAACCAAACAGCCAAAGAACTTCCAAATATCGTTATTTTACTAACAGATCAAGAGCGCACAACAGATTTATGGATGCCTAAAAGTTTTGCGAATAGCAAAGAGCAATTACCAGCACAAAACTATTTAAAAGACAATGGACTAAGTTTTAGCAACGCCTTCACGAACACAAACATGTGCTCGTCTGCAAGGGCGACATTTTTTACAGGGAAATTCCCAGCACAACATGGGGTTAGAAACCTGTTATCGGATGTTAATAACCCTGTCATTAATGACCAGGTTCAACTCAATCCAGACCTGCCAAATTTAGCCACTTATCTAGTAGATGCTGGATACGATGCTGACAACCTTTTCTACAAAGGAAAATGGCACATCAGTAAATCGGTGATCCGCACCATGGGAACTGCCGACAGCTCAGACGACGAGGAAGTGTATATCGACATGAAAGACTACGGGTTCCAGCAATGGGAAGGACCCGATGCGGGAGGCACGGCAGCACACCCGCTCGGCGGACCAATAGCAACCCCAACACAGGACAACCCTTCCGGATATCCCGATGGATATGACGCGGGATACACAGATCAAGCAGTCGAGCTGATTCATTCCAGATCAAAACAAGACAAACCATTTGTTCTGGTGTTATCACTCGTTAACCCCCATGATTTACTGACATACCCTGTTCCATTAAGCATTAGACAAGATGGAGAAAATGCCAACGCATTATTTAGCAAATACTTTGGATACGACTGGAAAGACTTAATTGGACCGAGCGGGATGCTTCCAAGCATGGATGAAAATCTAACCCCCAACAATCTTGACGGAAGTATTCCAAGGGATTATTCACTGAAACCAAACCTACAAATCGAAAATTTAAATGGAATTGACGACTTCTTTCCAGCACCAACAACAAAGCTAGAACAACTTTCGTATATCAACTTTTATCTGAACCTGATTAGCCGAGCCGACAAACAACAATACGAAGTTATTGAAGCACTAGAAAAAAATGGGCTCATCAACGACACCCTGATTGTAAAAACATCAGATCATGGCGAGATGGGCCTTGCCCATGGCGGCACACGCCAAAAAGCAAACGTTGCCTACCAAGAAGCTGTGGATGTTCCCTTGATCTGGTCTTATCCCGGCAAGATCACACAAGGCAGCACCTCAGCACTCGCATCACATGTTGACTTCATTCCTACGCTGGGTGGACTACTTGATGTACCCAAGCGAAAAACAAAAAAATATCAATTTAGCGGCATTGATTATTCCAACGTACTAAAAGGCAAAACTAAAAATGCCCAGAAATATACAATATTTACCTTCGACGATGTTTACACCGCGGGGAATCCAGCCGATGTGTATCCAACCGACAGCATGCAACCACTGGAAGACTTCTGGCCATACACAGGCAAAACACAAAACCCCGCCTTCGGAATTTTTGACGACCCCAACCGCATCCACATGATCCAGAACAAGGACTTCAAACTTGTTCGCTACTACAGCTCAAAAGATCCCAATAATCAGAAGCTCTGGCAAGAAGAATTTTATGATAAGCGCCCTAGCGGGGGTGATTATTATCAACCCCGAAAATCTGAGAAAACAGCTGCTTATCGTGGCAAAGATCCAATCACAGGCCAGGAGATATTCATTCACAAAGATTTCCTCACTCAAGGAGAATTAGTGAGTGGACTTCCAAAGCCAGACCAACTCAGTAACGCTCCTCAATTCGATACCAGCTTTTCGCCGGCACCCTTAGAGATGGTGAATCTATCTCCGTGGGCCGAACAAATTCGAAAGAAGCAAGGCAAAAAAGAAATTGCGACTAAATATCAGTCAAAAAATTACAAAAAGATGTCGGAGCTACTAAATAATGCCGTCATAGATCGACTCCAACCAATGGCACCTCTTCCAGCAGTCGCGCCTGAAATTATTTCAGACAACGATGGTGACCCGATCTTTAACCTCAATCCATCCAAAGCTGATAAGGGCCTAACTCAAGAGCTAGAAATAGCCTTTACGACACGGAGCCCCCAAACCTATGCCATCCAATATCTGGATGAAGATCCAAACTTGACGCGTACTAGCAACAACCCACTGAAAAAGATTTGGGTTACGGCAGCAAGTGGAATTCAAGGCACGAATGGTCCGGTATACCAATACATCAAAGGCATCCCCCTCGATATCGACATCGATGATGTACGGGTTCAGTGGATTGGTTCATCCCTATCCCCTCTCCTCAAGCAAGAACAATTAGACGGCTTAGACCCGAACATCACCACTGACATCACATCCATCGAAGCAGGATTGTCCAATTCCCTCCAATGACCACCAACCATGCAAAGCCCATGAATTCCTTGCATCAGCAATATAAATCTAGCGACACGATTACACCTTAAATCAACATTCTATGAGCGACCCATCAGCCATCCAATCATTTATCAAAAAGGCTAAGAACGACCCGTCCATCCAAAAAGAACTCGCTGAATGCCAGCTCGAAAAATGGGGGGAGTCACACACGCCTTTAGATGTTGACCTCAAGAAGGTGATTCAAGTTGCCAAACAAGCTGGCTTTACGATCACCAAACACGATTTAATTCGTGCTCAATGCGAGCAACTTGATCAATTCTGGACCTTTGAGATGACGAATTCGATCGTTGGCAGGAGGAGCCTGGAACGCATTCAGATGCAAATCTCTGGAGAGAACAAATCAACCAATCACTACGGATATTATTAAAATCTCCACTTAAAGATTCACTCGAATAAATTAAGGTATTAGATCCAATCTAACAAAAAAGAGCACAATAGTTCGGTCGAGAATTTGCAAGATCGCACGATCCGGCAAACGATTCGTCAGCCCATCCCCCACTGCACCGTTGATCAAGCGACTGGCTTAGGCCATTCAGGATGGAGACTTTTTGCTGCGATTCCGACGACGGGACTTCTCATCACGAATCGGCAGTCCAGCCTGCTCACGCACTTGATTCATGTAGGCGTGGTGCTCCTTACGAAGGGCCCGGCGTGCTTCTTTTCGCTGCTTTCGACAGATTTTTAAGTCGTCTTTCGACTGCGCCGCATCGACACAAGCCAACGTGCGATCCATCGCACTCCGACGTTTGCCGTAGCTGCTCTTCGACCAAGATTTGTGGCCCTGAATCAAAGCCTGCTCCTGCTCAGGCCTAATCGGAGCACGCTTGGCCTTTGCCAATGCGCTGTAACCAAGAACGGGAACAGCAAGCAAACCCAGCAGTAGTAGGCCACTGCCATGGCGATGAATAAACGATTTCATGCCCAAACAAACCAACTGAAGGCACTGTGGCGCGTCCAACAGCGAAACTTTGTCGAAAACACCCGCCAACCATGACGAGATGTGACCTGCGGGTGGGA
>Ga0209251_1001457_pt1 | contig 17983 bp, 13 predicted proteins | sample SaaInlV_100m_DNA_6_FD_184665 | JGI IMG/M metagenome (GOLD analysis project Ga0209251, IMG submission 184665) | Marine microbial communities from expanding oxygen minimum zones in the Saanich Inlet - Saanich Inlet SI073_LV_10m_DNA (SPAdes) (version 2) | ecosystem: Environmental > Aquatic > Marine... | reverse complement strand
CGTTTCCGTTCGGGAGAGTGGTCTAAATGTACAACCACTGAAAAACAATCCGTTTTCCGAGCTGCAGCACAAGCAATTCGCAACAACGCCCATGAGCTAGCACTCCAAGAGTCGCTCTGTGCTGGGCTACCCTTTGCACATTTGGCGTCCCGTCAGATACCTCGAGCCGCTGAAAACTTCGATTTCTTTGCCGACTACATTGGCCAGTTGGCAGGAGAAACCTATGATCAGCTGCACGAGTACCGCACGGTAGTCACGCGGCAACCCGCAGGAGTAGCTGCGATCTTTACACCTTGGAATGCCTGCCTCGCACTTTCCAGCATGCAAATAGCCTCATGCATTGCCTTTGGAAATAGCTGCGTTCTCAAACCATCTGAGTTTGCACCACTAGCGGTGTTACAGCTCGTGCGCCTATTGGAATCAGTAGGATTACCCACGGGGGTTGTCAATGTTGTCAACGGCCGCGGCTCAGTTACGGGCGCGGCACTCGCCACGGCGGCAGGGGTTGATCGTATCTCCCTGACCGGACGCGGTGATACAGCCCGCAAGGTCATGGCCGCTGCCGCAGCGCAGCTAACTCCAGTGCATTTTGAGCTAGAGGGAAACTCCGCCAATATTATTTTTGACGATGCTGATATTGATCGGGCGATAGACGGGGCACTAGTAAGCGCCTTTGGTAACAGCGGCCAAATCTGCATTGCCGGATCACGTATTTTAGTCCAACAAAATATTGCAGATCGTTTTATTGATGCGTTTGTTGCGCGCACCAAAAATTTGCAGGTGGGCGACCCACTTGATAATCGTACTGAAGTTGGGCCAATGGCCTTTGCGCAGCATCAACAAAAAGTCCTTAATTATTTTGCACTGGCAGAAAATACTGATGCGACGCTACTCACCGGTGGACGGGCTATGCCAGAACTAGGAGGCGGCTACTTTGTGGCTCCCACGGTTTTTAAGGTTTTAGATAATAACTCCCCGCTATGCCAAGAAGAGATTTTTGGGCCTGTTGTGACAATTCAGATTTTCAACGAAGACGAGGAAGCCTGGACTATCGCCAATGACAGCCCTTTTGGCCTCATTGGTTATTGCTGGACCGAGAGCCTACATCGCGCTCAATTATTTCAACAAAGACTAGAAGCCGGCACGCTCTGGCTAAACACACCCATCGCTAGAGATCTCCGCGCACCCTTTGGTGGATTCAAAGCATCGGGTATTGGTCGGGATGGTCCCCGACACGCCGCAGACTTTTTTACCGAAGAGAAGGCCACAATTGCGGCCCTTGGGAAACCACCGATAAGAAGGATGGGCGTAAGTAGACAACGCGAAGATAATGACGATGGCGCTTAAGGCGGTAACGCCCTGAAGAGCGCGCATTCATGATAGAAGTATGCCGACCTCAGGAAGGGCTTCCCAAAGCCAGTACGGCACTCGATAATGAAAACAGCCAGAAGACTCGTCTCCGCAATAATTGAGCTACGCGGCCGCCTTTTTTTGGCGAAGGCAACTAGTCCGACACAACTGTAACCGCCACATAACTAAGCGAGCACACCATGGACAACCTACAAAAGTTTTACATCGATGGCGCCTGGGTCTCCCCTGACTCGACAAACACTATGCCGGTGATCAATCCTGCCACTGAGCAGATTGTCGCCACCGTTGCCCTGGGAAACGCTGCCGACGTCGATAGAGCTGTCGCCGCTGCCAACCAAGCCTTCAAAACATTTTCTATGACCTCAAAACAAGAGCGATTGGCCTTGCTGGAGCGCATCAAAACAGTGACTGAGGCGCGCTTCGAAGATTTGGCGCAAGCCATGCGGGAAGAAATGGGCGCACCCATTACGTTTGCTCGAGAGGCACAAGCAGATGCTGCCATTGGCCACCTACAAGGCTTTGCCGATGCCTTAGAACAACTCGAAGAGGAAATTGATCTGGGCAATGGCGAACTTTTGGTGCGCGAGCCCATTGGAGTTTGCGGTCTAATCACTCCCTGGAACTGGCCCATCAATCAAATAGCCTTAAAGGTGCTCCCTGCCCTAGCGGCTGGCTGCACCTGTGTGTTGAAGCCCAGCGAGCACACTCCGCTGTCTGCAATAATTTACGCAGAAATACTTCATGACGCCGGCTGCCCGCCCGGGGTTTTCAACCTTGTAAATGGTGAGGGACCCGAGGTGGGTACAGCCATGTCAAAACATCCCGATATTCAAATGATGTCTTTTACTGGCTCCACTCGGGCAGGCACTGCAGTCACTCATGATTCCGCAGAATCTGTGAAACGCGTAACGCTGGAATTGGGAGGTAAATCGGCGAATTTGGTGTTTGCCGATAGCGACCTCGAAGAACGCGTTCAAAACGCGGTAGCTGAGTGTATGGCCAATACCGGACAGTCCTGCGATGCACCTACACGTTTACTGGTAGAGCGCAGCTGCTATGACGAAGTGGTTGAGATTGCCCGTCAAGCGACGATCGCAACTCAGGTCGGAGATCCAACAGAAGAAGGTAATCACATTGGGCCATTATTTGACCGAATACAGTTTGATCGCGTTCAAACTCTTATTGGTGTTGGTATCGACGAAGGCGCCCACTTAATAGCCGGTGGGTTGGGCAAACCCGAAGGGCTTGAAACAGGGTGGTATGTCAAACCAACCTTGTTCAGTGACGTGCATAATCAAATGCGAATTGCTCGTGAAGAAGTCTTTGGACCCGTACTCGTGATTATTCCTTTTGAGACGGAAGATGAAGCTATCGCCATCGCCAATGATTCGCCCTATGGACTAGCCGCCTATCTGCAAACCGGAGATCCTATTAGAGCCCGGAGAGTGGCTCGACAGTTACGGGCAGGCGCCGTACATATAAACGGTGGTGTTTATGAATACGGCTCGCCCTTCGGCGGTTACAAGCAGTCAGGAAATGGCCGTGAAGGTGGCATGATGGGGCTTGAAGACTATCTGGAGACAAAAATCTTGCATGGCCTTTAAGCGGCCATGCAAATTTCAAGTATCGTGACGCGTAACTTCAGCTGGACCAATCGTTATTAGCTATCCGCAGCTCTCTGGGACCTTGGGGCGTTAATACAATGGCCGCTTTACCCTCGTCGCAGTAAGACACTGGCAAGTATCCTAGCCCGATATTACAGCACAGTCTGGGCGAATAAACGGCGCTGGTGACAGTGCCAATGTTTTCACCAGACTCCCCCTGCACAGTGTAAACAGTGCGCGGGTTCGAAATTGGCTCGCCCTCAATGACAAGCTTGACCAAGCGATTTTTGACCCCTTCTTCCGCAATCGCTTCTAAGGCGGCGCGCCCCAAATAATCCGCCGACTTTCCCAGTTTGAAAAAACGATCGAGACCTGCCTCCAAGGGATTATTAGCCAACGTCATATCGTTGCCGAAAGACAACAAACCACTTTCAATCCGCTCGATGAGATTCGGGCAACCGGCTCTAACCTGTAAATCTTCCCCAGCAGCGGCCAACGTGTCCCAAAGCGTTACACCGGCATCTGGCTCTTGGAGGTAGATTTCATAACCACCCTGACCACTCCAACCCGTGCGGGCCACAACCACGGGTGTGCCAGCAATCTCAGTTTCTACAAAACGAAAGAATTTGAGTTCTCGAATCGAGTCACCCAGGACGCGACTCAAAAGGTCTGCCGATTTTGGCCCCTGAATGGACATTGGAAAAACGTCGGGATCAAAGACTCGCACATCAAACCCTTTACCCAGTGCCAATCCCTTGGCCCAGAGCAACACATCCGAATCTGACAATGAAATCCAAAAACGATCCTCAGCCAACCGCAAGACTAAAGGATCATTGATGATCCCTGCCGCCTCATCAATCAGTGGCGTGTAGATACACTGTCCCACTTGGCAGCGCGAAACATCCCGCGGGGTGAGGTATTCGACAAATTCTGCAGCATCTGGACCCTGCACTTCAACTTGCACTTGGCAAGCAACATCCCATAGTTGGACGTGTTCACGCAGATGCCAATAGTCGGCTTCGAGTGATTCGTAGCAAGTAGGTAGCACCAAATGGTTGTAAACCGATGCCGACTTTGAGCCCTCTAACGAGCGCAGCTCAAAAGGGGAAACACGCAGGCGTCTGGACAAAGAAATAACGGGAGCATTCATGTGCGTACTCTTTTATTGTGGTGGATCTATTTGTATTTTTAAGAGCGCGGAACAGAAATTCTAATCCGCCATATTTTCGCGAATAATGCGCCGCTTTCAGGCCCTCTTGCAAGGGGTTCAAGCCTCTTTAGATTTGGTAATTTTCCTGCATACTGTAGGCCGTGATAAATGCTGAAAGGCACCCTATTTCTTCTCCTAATAAAAACTACGCACAAGAAGGTTACTGCCAGTATGAATCACTTACTTTCATCCCATGATTGTAGCCATCCAGTACCCATTGCCTACGGACCCGGGCAACTTGTTGAGATTGGAGAACATTGTGTAGCTCTAGGCATAAGCAAGCCCTTGATCGTCACTGATAAAGGCTCTGCAGCACTGCCCTTCATAAAACGCACGCAGTTGTTTCTGGAAGATGAGGGGCTCGCGTCGAGTGTATTGTCTCAAATCTCCCCTAACCCCCGATTGATGATGGGGAGCCATTGATGGATAGCTTCGGTCTGACCATGATTCTGAGTGTCATGGTATATCTGGGTACCGGCTGGTACGCGGGGCGCAAGGTGCGACACCTTGATGACTACTTCGTGGCTGGCCGCAATGCCCCAACGCTACTCATCTTGGGCACGTTAATCGCCAGCTTCATGAGCACTAACGGGTTTATCGGTGAGGCCGGTATGTCCTATCGGGGACACGGCCCTCTTATCATCATCATGACCGCCGTCAATTGTATGGGCTATATCCTGGGGGCCCTATTTTTTGGTCGCTACCTACGTCGCAGCCAAGCACTGACGGTCCCGGCTTTTTTTGGTGCGCGCTTTCAAAGTCAACGAATTCAATCGTTAGCAGGGCTTTCGATTGTCGTCGGTCTCAGCGGCTACCTACTTGCCGTTACTTGGGGCGTTGCAATGGTCGTAACACAACTAACAGACCTATCAGAGCCCATCGCCATCATTCTCGTATGGGCCAGTTACACGCTGTTCACGCTTTACTCCGGATCAAAGGGTGTCATTTTGACCGATACCCTTATGTTTATCTTATTTACGTCAGTGGCTGTCGTCGCACTTTCCTACCTTGTAAATACAAACGGCGGCTGGTTTGCCAGTATCGAAGCCCTCGCGATCTTTGAGGCGAAACCCGACGTCATTGCGTGGCATGGTGTCGTAGGGTCTGAAACGAGCTGGGAGACCCCGGGAGAGGCGCTCCTTTGGGCACTGATTTTGGGCGTCGCATGGGGCGTTGTGGTCGCCGTGAGTCCCTGGCAGTCCAGTCGTTGTCTCATGGCTCGAAATGAGCACGTAGTGATTCGCTCAGCTTGTGGTGCAGCTATCACAATGCTGCTGTTGTACCTGGTTACCACTTTCTGTGCGGCCATTGTCAACCTTAGCAACCCGAATATAGACCCCGTGGAGAGCGTGATCATCTGGGCCGCCATGAATCAGGTGCCCACGCTAGTAGGTGCTCTGCTGGTCTGCGGGATTTTGGCTGCGGGGCTGTCATCTGCATCAACATTTTTGTCTCTGGTCGGATTCAGCGTGAGCAATGACATACTCAAACTGCCCAAGAACGATAAAATACAGCTGCGTGTGACTCGGGTAACCATGCTGCTAGTTGGGCTGATCGTCATAACCTTAGCGCTAGCCTTACCCAGCAATATTTTTTGGATCACCTACTTTGCGGGGCCCCTATTTGCCTCATCGTGGGGTGCAGTTGCCTTCATGAGTATCTGGAGTTCAAAAATCACGGAAGCTGGCGCCTTTTGGGGTATGGCGTCAGGGTTTACGGTCAATGTCGTTATGAACCTATTGTCATTGAACAACCTAGTCGACTGGCCAGTCGTCTTTGATCCGATATTAGTGGGTGCTAGCGCCAGTTTTCTAACGGTTGTAATCGTCTCAAAATTTGGGCAGGTAACACCAGAAGAGGCAGGCTACCGAGAGTCCCTCCATGAGGTGCCCCATGAGGAATATGATGACAGACAGGTTCGACAAACACTGATTTGGCCCGCCGCTATGATCCTCGTCGGGGTTAGCACCATCGTTATGCTCTTCTTCTTTTATGCGAGGCCTTATCTACAAGCACAGCAAGCTAAAACATTGGGCGCCACTAGCCTCATAAGCGGTGAAACACTTCTGGCCCTCAGCTATGGACTGCCTCTGATCATTGGCGGCATTTTAGTTTGGCGAGCTGTTAAGCATTTCTACGTAAAAACAAATAATGCCGCAGGCTCGTAGGGCCCTCCTCTAGCGCCAAAGCTGTAATAGCAACGCCTGAGACTCTAGGACTAACAGGCATTTCAACACCGGACCGGCTTGTTAATAACGCAAGCTTGCTACGGCAAACGGCTACAGTTAAAAAAGTGTCCGTCCGAATCAGATCTCGGTGGCTAACTTCGACTTGTCGGGAGTATGAATATCCATTTGCGGATACGGAATCGACAGGCCTTGAGCATCGAACTCAAGCTTAACCTTCTCGGTTGTATCCCACAGCACAGGCCAATAGTCTGCACTTTTTACCCAGGGCCTTACGATAAAATTTACCGAAAAATCCGCTAGTTCGGAGACCGCTACTACCGGCTCGGGATCAGACAACACGCGATCGTCCGCTAAAATAATAGCCCGCAGCAATTCCTTTGCCACTTTTAAATCATCATCATAATCAACCCCAAATACCATATCGACGCGGCGCGTACTGCGCGCCGAATAGTTGGTGATAATGCCTCCGTAGATAGCGCCATTGGGAATAATCAGCTCGCGATTATCGCCGGTTCGCAACACTGAACTAAAAATACCAATGTTTTCGACGACGCCGGCGACACCTGCTAACTCAACGAAATCTCCCGCCTTGAAAGGGCGAAAAACAATCAACATGACCCCCGCCGCAAAATTTTGCAGGGAATTTTGTAACGCCAAACCCACCGCAAGTCCGGCCGCACCCAACAAGGCAATTAATGAGGTGGTATCGATTCCGAGTTTATTAAGCGCAGCGATCGCGACGAACAGCAGCAGAATAGTTTTGGTAATCGACGCGACAAAACTGATCAGCATGTCGTCCATTTTTGACTTTTTAAGCAGTTTAACAACAACATCAGTCAGGGTATTGGCCAGCCATTTTCCAACAATGAAAATGACAATTGCGAGCGCAATATTGGCTGCGTAAGGGAAAATAAAGGTATTGGCCATAGCTTCAATATTGAGATCTTCAAACATAACAGTGCCTTTTCCTGTGACTTACCAACAAAGGGGCTTGAGCCCCCTGAATACCCGGTCTGCCACGTCAGTAACGTTTAGTGAGCCGCTTGACGTAGTAGACTCTGTTAAGAACCCACAAAGGCGTTTGCCTCCGTGGGTCTGGCTTCTACTTAAACAATGCCAAAGCTGCGTTCAAGTGCACTCGCATTAAACCCGCACTAAAGTGCAGAGCTTATTTCCCGAAGGATCACGCAGGTAGGCCAAATAAAGGGGACCCATACCACCCTCACGAACTCCCGGAGGCTCTTCACAAGTCACACCACCACTGGCCAAACCCGCTGCATGCCAGGCGTCTGCGGCTTCAGTGCTCGCTGCGGAAAAACCAATTGTAGAGCCGTTACCATGACCTGCCGGATTGCCATCGATGGGCTGGCTCAGCGCAAAGATACCCGAGTCCGTCATATAAAAGACGCGCCCTTTTTCATCGATAACGCCGGGACCGTAACCCAGAGCTCCCAATGTTGCGTCGTAAAATGCCTTAGATGCTTCGATATCATTGGCACCGACCATAATGTGGCTAAACATAACGTTATCCTTTTGATTAACTGTTAAAAAAACCTTCGCCTAGAAAGTTTGTTGCGAGGCTAAACGCGAAGATGATCGTAAATCGAACGTCAAACCATGTCACACCCTTTATTTGAAAAACGTTGCGCCCCGACTACTGCGCGTCAGTCAGCTCCGACTCGAATAATTTTAAAATGCGTCGGTACTGATCTAACCAACTTTCAGGGTGAACGTAACCATGAGGTTCAAGGGGGTAGGACGCGAGTTCCCAATGCTCTTTCTCAAGTTCAATCAATCGCTGAACAAGGCGCACCGAATCTTTGTAGAACACATTGTCATCGAGCATGCCATGGCTGATTAGCAGCGCACCCTCAAAGCCTTCTACAAATTCAATTGGAGAACTGCGACGATGGGCCTCGGGATCAACCTCCGGTGTATTGAGAATATTAGCCGTGTAGGAGTCATTGTAGTGGCGCCAGTCGGTGACGGGACGCAAAGCTGCGCCTGCGGCAAATACATCGGGAGCATTAAATAAGGCCATGAAGGCCATAAATCCGCCATAGGATCCGCCATAGACGCCAACCCGCTGGGGATCACCTCCGTGCTGTTCGACCAACCATTGCACACCGTCTATGAGATCTTCGAGTTCTGGCGTACCCATCTGGCGGTAAATCGCAGTCCGCCAGTCGCGCCCATATCCACGACTGGCACGATAATCCATATCCAGCACATGATAGCCACGCTCAGTCAGCAGGTTATGAAACATTTGCTCCCGAAAATAATAGGGAAATTTATGGTGGGTATTTTGGGTATAGCCCGCGCCATGCACGAACATCACAATAGGCCGCAGTCCCTCGAAATTGCCTTGTGCCGGATAAAACTTGGACCAAATTGGATTTTCAACGCCGTGCCGTGATGGGATTGCAACAAACTCGGGGGACTGCCACCGAATAGCAGAATAAGCATCATTAACCGTGTCCGTCCGTGCCTCCAGATTTCCATTAACCAAATCGACAACAACCGCTTGGGTTGGTCGATAAGTCTGGGAAAAAAGCGCTAAAGCCTGCGTGCCATTTGGGTGCAAAGTAAAGCTCTCGACGCCCTTAAGCTCCGTCAAAGGAACCCATTTTTTAGCGTCGACATTAAGCCGGTATAAATCGTACTCCGTAGGGTGGGCGCGGTTGCTCAACGCCACTGCTGACTCCCCGTCGGGTAACCAGGCAACATCGGTAACCTCGAATTCACCCTGACTGTATTGCACCACTGTACCGCCCTCTTGAGTGGCGTACAGATGGCTGTAGCCGGAGCTTTCCGATAGCCACCAGATCTGCTCACTGTTAGGAATCCAGCCGACATCATTAAACTGCCAGTTAATCCAAGCGGGGTCGTGCAGGTGCTCGATCAAATCGAACTCTCGGGTTTCAGCCGTCAGGCGCAGTGTCCAGCGATCCTTGTTATCGATAGCGTGTACTTGCACCACCGCATCAGCACCCTGATCATGCCAAATAAGGCGTTCAAAACTGACTGGGCGCGGATTCTCAGCATTGTGAACAGGTATATCTTGAGCACTCTTCAAGTCCGCTAAGGGATCTGAATCAATGCCGGGAAGCTCAGCCGTACTCAACTCATAGCGCTGCCGGCTTTCCATGTCTAAGAGCCACAATGCCTGCGGTTTCGGTGACTCTCGACCCACCAACCGCCGCACGTCTTCAACGTCGACGTAGCCCGAGCGGGTTACATAATGGGGCATTTTGTCGGCTTGGTTGGTATCGGATGTCGCAGCAGTGACTGATACCAATAACCAACGCCCATTCGGCGATAGTGCACTATCGACCAACTGATTTTCAGCACCCAGATACCAAGGGGTTACCCCTGATTTCATAGCCTGCTCCTGCTCCACACTAGCCTCAAACTGTTCTTGTTGCGCAAGCCGCTCACGCTCTAGGGTGGAAAACAGTCTCAGCTGTTCCTGAGCTAGACCATCCTCAGAAATCGCGTGGGGGGCGTCCTTAAATACCAAGGGCGTTAACGCTTCGGCACTGCCACTCGCCAAATCGACGCGCCACCATCGTTGTTCGGTCTGAAAAAATACCGCGTCACCTGCGGGCGAAAATTGAGGCCGACTCGCGGGCGCGACTCCGCTAAATAAAATGCGGTGGGTGAGGCTATTAAGATCGCGTAACACCACTGCGCCCCCTCGAATACTGACCGCAAGGCCACTGCCCCTGTGTATTCTTGGGTTAGGTCCATCGCTACGGCCTAACTTCGGTGCGGACACTAGCTCGGGTTCCCCGGAGCCTGTCACAGCAAAGGTGTCTCTTAACGTGCTGTCAGGGCGTTTGGCTCGATAGAAATAACCACCATCGTCCAACTGCCACCAAGCGGCTTCGACCGGCGCACCGATCCAATCAGGATCTGCCATGATCGTTTTAAGATCGGTGGCGCTAACTAATGCGCCCGAGGTGAGCACAAGAGCGGTGATTAACGTGACAACCGAGCGCTGATAGTTGAGGAGCTTCATAGTTATATTCTCTTCCAAAAAAAGCGGCTGAAACGGAATCAGCCCACGCCTGTAGGGTCGTTCATTCTGCCACGGCAGGTCATCAAACTCGATTGATCCCCGACATCTAGCCCGCCATTAAATTTTGTCGCTCATTTAACGATTCTGATGCCCAGCCCTCGATGTTTACCCCAGGAAATCAACCACCCACACAATTACTGCCCTTTTATCTGAGACAAAAATAATGTCCACGCTCCCCTGTAACCCATCAAGATGCTAACTTAAACGCCAATATCTGCAGGTGGGGCATTGCTAATGAGCCAAATTCCAAAGCTTCTCAACGCAACACTCATTATTTTTGGGCTGGCGATTAGTGGTGCCTGCAGCACTGAAACAAAGCACCATTTCGACACGCTTATTCGGGGTGGAACGCTCTATGACGGCTCGGGTAACCCACCCTTTATCGGAGATCTTGGGATCACCGAAGATCGTATTGTCGCAGTCGGTAACCTTGACAATACAACAGCAGATAACGTGATCGACGCCCACGGAAAAGCCGTCAGCCCCGGCTTTATCAACATGATCGGCTGGGGTGTCACCAGTCTAATCACCGACGGTCGAGGCCTGAGTGATATCACTCAGGGCATTACCCTTGAAGTTTTTGGTGAAGGTAATTCCATGGGGCCTCTTAGCCCAAACATGAAAACTGAGTTTCCCAAATATTGGGATGAGATTCAGCCTCAGTGGACATCATTGGGAGAATACCTAGAGTTTCTTGAGACAAAAGGAGTCGCACCGAATGTTGCCTCTTTCATAGGGGCAACCACTCCCCGAATACACGTATTAGGCCAGGACGATGTAGATCCAACGCCTGAACAACTTCAGCAAATGCAGGAACTCGTGCGGGAGGCCATGCGCGAAGGTGCTGTTGGAGTGGCCTCATCGCTCATTTATACCCCCGCAAGCTTCGCAGAAACCGCCGAGTTGATCGCCTTGGCCAAAGCCGCTGCAGAGTACGACGGTATTTATGCCTCTCACCTTCGCAATGAAGGTAAACAAATTTTTAGCGCCCTTGACGAGCTGATTACAATCGCGCGAGAGGCCAAAATACCCGCAGAAATCTATCACATTAAAATTGCGCACCCACCGTCCTGGGGACGCTTCGATGAAGTGCTTGCGCGTATTGAAGCGGCACGAAGTGAAGGCCTAAAGATAACGGCCGATATGTACCCCTACCCTGCTGGATCGACGGGCTTGGATGCCGTTATGCCGGCCTGGGTAAAGGCTGGCGGTATCGACGCATGGATTGCCCGCATGCAAGATCCGGCGATTCGTCAAACCTTGGCCCAGCAAATGCGAGAGGACTCAGATGATTGGGACAATCGCCTCGCAAGCGGTGGCGCCGACACGGTCATGTTGGTGGAATTTCGAAACCCACAACTTAAGCACCTTGCAGGAAAAACACTTGCAGAAGTAGCCATCATGCGAAACCAAAGCCCCGAAGAAACCGCCATGGATTTGGTCATTGAGGATAGAACACGAGTGGGCGCGATGTACTTCAATCAATCAGAGGCCGTCGTGCAAAAAGCCATTCAACAACCTTGGGTGAGTTTTTGTACCGATGCAGTCACTGTTGCTGCCGAAGGCGATGCCCTGCTGAACCACCGCCATCCTAGGACCTACGGAACGTTTCCCAGAGTACTTGGCCATTACGTACGACAATTAAAATTACTAACACTTGAGCAAGCTATTCATCGAGCCAGCGGCCTGCCCGCAACCAACTTATCCCTGCGCGACCGCGGCTTCCTCCGTGAGGGCTATTTTGCCGACGTACTTGTGTTTGATCCGAACACAATTATTGACCAAGCAACTTTTCAGCAACCTCACCAGTATGCCGTCGGTATGGAACAGGTGTTCATCAATGGCGCTGCGGTGATTGCAGACAGCGTGCCAACGGGTGCCACTCCCGGTCGCGTTGTCCGAGGCCCAGGGTGGACAGGATGGCAATGACGGCCCTCTCCACCACCCAGAACCTAGGTCGGTTACAATTACGTTTTTACGCACTTTAACTTCGCTATGGACTACGAAAGCCCTCTCAAAAGCCCCTCGCCGCAAGCATGGACAGACTGTGTGTTGGAAAACTTTGATACCTTTCTTCTCGACCATGCAGCTGCCGAGAAAAAGGCATCAGGCATGGCGCTATCCATGGTGTCACACTATCCCGATAAAGCGCGGCTGGTTCTGGCTATGGCTGAACTCGCCGTCGAAGAAATGGTCCATTTTCGCGAGGTGGTAAAAATTATTCAGGCTCGGGGCCTAACCCTCGGTGCTGACGAAAAAGACCCTTACGTCAACAGTATTAGGACCTTATTGCGACAAGGCTCTGAACTTTATCTACTAGATCGGTTGCTAACCGCCGGCGTTATCGAAGCCCGCGGAGCAGAGCGCTTTGGTTTAATCGCCAAGGCACTTCCCGAAGGAGAATTGAAGACCTTCTACCGTTCGATAACACGATCTGAAGACCGACACTTTGAGCTTTTCCTGGGACTGGCAGCTGAATATTTTGCTGCTGACATTATAGAGGCCCGCTGGCAGGAGATTCTGACCTTCGAAAGTCAGGCGGTTGCCGAGCTGCCGATTCGTGCCGCGCTTCATTGAGCGCAAGCGCCGACACTGTCATCGAAAAGTACTTATCGCTGTATGCTTTGCTGCCAGCACTACCAAGGTTTGACCAACACTGGAATCACGTCATGGTGGTGCCCTGTTTCAAGGAGCAGCCTGAATGTTTTATGCGCATACCAACACCGCCCATAGGACAGTCCCTGCTGGTCATTGGCGTTCTGAACCGGCCTGAAACAGATCCAGATCTCAGTGCAAACGCCCCACTACGACACTACGTAGAAGAGCGCGCAACCAGCTCACCAGTTCCTGGAACCACGCTGTGCACCCTCGCACCCGCCGTTACTCTGCTTATGATCGACCTCGAGCAGATAGAGGGAGCAACTCCCAAATCGGAGGGTGTAGGCAGAGCGAGGCGGGTGGGCTGCGATTTAGCCCTTTGGCTTATGAAGCAGGGGCATATCGAGTCCGAGTGGATTTATTCATCTGACGCCGATGCTCAATGGCCTTCACACTACCTCAGCCAGTCTTGGCCCTGTGACGCAGCAGCCATCTCCCTTCCTTTTCAACATGTCATCGACGGCGAAGCGCCACTCGATCAGGCGACGTTAGTTTATGAGCTCTGGCTGCATCATTATATTTTGGGCCTGGAGTTCTCCGCATCACCTTATGCCTTTCACACGTTAGGTAGCAGCTGTGGCTTCAACGCCCGATGCTATGCAGCGGCCCGTGGCATGCCTTTACGCGCTGGGGCTGAGGATTTTTACCTGCTCAACAAACTCGCAAAAATGGGACAGGTCCTTAGGCCCGCTGGCCCACCGGTGCTTATTCAAGCTCGTGCCTCCGACAGAGTGCCTTTTGGCACCGGACCAGCGGTTACCCGCTTGATGGCGTCAGGAGAGCCGCAGTCGACGCCATTTTTTTACCACCAAAATAACTTTGCTGCGCTGAAGCGCATTCTTGAATGCTTTCCGCGGTGGCTTAGCAGTCAGGAGCCCGACATCTACCAAAGTTTATCGCAGCATTTACCCGAGGCCCTTGCGGACGCTGCGGCAGCGCAATTACTGAAACTGGGACTACCACAGGCGATCAAACACGTACAAGGCAACAGCCGAAATGCCCAACAACGGGTGCGCCAGCTTCATACTTGGTTTGACGGATTCAAAACCCTTAAATTTCTCAATAGTTTGCGAGACTCTACTGGCGGACATCAAACTTTACTGCAAGTGTCGGATCAGGCTACCCAGCCTCTGACAACAACGACCTTACGTGCACAGCGAAGTGCCATCGTTAGCCAGTGGGGCTGGCAACTGAAGCAGGATGAGGCGTGATACTTTAGGAGCACAACAATCGTCTAAACGGCGATAAACTCCGCTACAATTAAAAAAAACAGACCGAGAAAGCGCTATGTTCGATCGAGTGATGGCCGTCATGCAAGACGACCTAGTAATGTTGGCCCTACCGGCTTTCTTTGCCGCCCTTGGCATTGAATGGTTGTGGGCAAGAAAGCAGTTCAGGCCTGTTTACGAGAACCAAGATTTTTGGGCTTCCATGCGAATCATGGTGTTGACTGTTTTTGTAGATTTATTGCCCAAACTCGGCGGCATTTTCCTGATGTTTGTGTGTTACGACCTGTCACCGCTAAAAGATACGGTAGGGCGGACCGTGCCCTGGTGGATTGTGCTGTTCTTCCTTGATGATCTCACTTATTACTTGTTCCACCGCGGTAATCATGAAGTGCGATGGATGTGGGCAGGACACTCATCACACCATAATTCTCAGTACTACAATTTAGGGACAGCTTTGCGCCAAGGCGTTGGAGAACGGGTTTCGAAATATTTATTTTGGTGCCCACTCGCCCTGCTGGGCTTCGATCCGGTGATGATCGTTACCATGATGAGCATAAGCCTTATTTATCAATATTGGCTGCACACCGAGGCCATTGATCGAATGCCCGCTTGGTATGAGTTCATTTTTAACACGCCCTCCCATCATCGAGTTCACCATGGTTCCAATACCCGCTACCTTGATCGCAACCACGGTGCCACACTGATTATCTGGGACAGGCTCATGGGTACTTTTAGTGAGGAGCTTACGTCCGAGCCCGTGCGCTATGGATTGACCCAAAACATAGCCTCACAACGAGTGCTTGATGTAGCCTTTGGGGAATACGGCAATATGTCGCGAGATGTGAAGCGAGCTAATCGCTGGCAAGATAAGCTCGCATATTTATTCAAAGCTCCGGGGTGGAGCCATGACGGCCCCGATAAGCGCTCTAACACACTGCGTCGTGAGGCAGGCTTAAATTAGAGCAACGGATACTTAACCGGCTTTGAGATTTTACAGATATCCTCCGCACAAAAGTTGAAACCTTGGTGGACTTGGCGGCGCTACGAGTAGGTGAGACAAGCCGCTAGCAAAGTATTTCTTGAAATCATGGAACCGCTTGTCGCTACCCACACTCGCGGTTCTGGGGCATGCTATTCGACTTCAACAACGCTGCATGCCAAAATTTGCGCTCACTCCATGAAAGCGTTACCGCAATGCGTCGATTTAACGATAAGGTCGGTCAGTGGTTCTTTATGCTGCTGACAAGTTTTACTCTCCCAGCTGCAGCGGCAGACGATGCCTCACTTCAGATTTCGGTAGAGGGCGGAGCATTTAATGCCAAGTTTAAATTTTTTAACGCAGCTGACGGCTGCCCCAGTTATAACGACATTCCTGGCGCGCCAAATTTTCTGGGCGGCGTCCGAGCGTCTGATAAGGGCAGCAGTAAAAGACTTCCTCTGAATACCCCCATCCATGTATTTTTATTTAAACCCAGAGATACACCGGGTGTTTCTGCAGCGGGTGGCGCAACGGAAATCAGGCGACGCGCACTTCAACTAACCTTAAGCGGGGATGCCTCTCTCAGATACATCACGTTTAATGATCACGTTCCCAGCTGGGAAGCCTCTGACAACCTTAGCGTAGCGCCCGGGGAAAGTTGCTTAGCTGCTGAAGACTCTGAACCACAGCCAACAACAAAACCCGACTCCGACGACAAAACGGAAACTCCTAGCACCTCAAACATCGCCAACGACGCTGGCACGCTATGAAAGCCTGCCGAGTCACAGTGCTGGCATTATTATGACGATCAATTTATAAGTACAGGCAAGCAGTCAGGTCTAACGGGTTACCAAACGGCCTCCAACATGACATGTGAAGCCGTCTTTAAGCGAGCTAGACAGGGCCAAGCACCAAGCCCGCTGCGACTTCGGTTTCTGTTCTCCCAGCCAGTGGCTATAAGCGCATAAAAAGGAAAGAACCATGAACAGACTGTGCTTTATTTTCGCTATCACACTAACTTCTATGCTGTTCTCAGCTGCCGGCACTGCAGCGGAGACCGATAGCTTATTTGCGAGCATCAAGGACGACGTCCCACCCCGAGGAGAAGGTCAAGGGCAGTATGATCAACTGATCATTCGCGGCGCTTATTTAATCGACGGGACCGGCGCGCCCGCAACCGGGCCAGTCGATGTCGTTGTTGAAGACGACCGTATCACTCAGGTCACAACAGTCGGCACTCCTGGCATTGCCATCGACCCCGAAGGCCGGCCTCCATTGCTCGACGGGGCCGACTTAAAGACTCGAGAAATCGATGCCCATGGCAAATACTTGTTGCCAGGTTTTGTTGATTCCCACACCCATGTTCACGCGCCCGATAAGCGTCAAAAGGTCTCTGCTGACTACATCTTTAAGCTTTGGTTGGGCCATGGCGTGACCAGCACGAGAGAGGTATTTGGTTCCGACGGTGAAAGCCGGCTTTTAGCCTTGAAGGCGCTGAGCGAGAAAAATGCCATCACCGCACCTCGCATTACCGCTTTCCCCTACTTCGCCATGCCTGTGGATGGCGATGAAAAACTACCGGCCATAACCTCTGCCGAGGATGCCAGAAAAAGGGTCCGCTACTTAAAGCGCATCGGCGCCGACGGGATTAAGTTTATGGGGGCTCCAGAAGATATTTTGTGGGCCGCTTTAGACGAGGCTGAGCAGCAGGGTCTGGGCACAACCATGCATCACGCGCAGTTAAACGTAGCCCATGCCAATGTACTGGATACTTCAAGCCACGGTCTGGACTGCATGGAACACTGGTACGGACTGCCTGAGGCTCTGTTTACTGACAAAGTTATTCAAGACTATCCATCTGACTACATTTACAGCAATGAACAGCAGCGCTTTGCCCAAGCAGGACGTCTATGGAAGCAGGCCGCAGGGCCCGGGACTGAACGCTGGAATGAAGTTATGGCAACGTTGCTTGAACGTGATTTTTGTTTAAGCCCCACGTTTACCATCTATTTGGCCAGCCGAGATCTTATGCGCGCTTACACCGCCGAGTGGCACTACGAATATACCGCCCCAGCACTATGGGATTTCTACCGAGCCAGTCGCGAGAAACACGGCTCATTCTTTTTTAATTGGACGACACAGGATGAGATCGAGTGGAAGCACAACTACCAGCTCTGGATGCAATTCGTTAACGAGTACAAAAATCGCGGAGGCAAAGTCGTCGTGGGTAGCGATACCGGCTATATCTATAGCCTTTATGGCTTTGGCTACATTCAAGAGCTAGAGCTGTTGCAAGAAGCAGGTTTCCATCCACTCGAGGTGATCCGCGCTGCCACTAAAATAGGCGCTCAAGTTCTAGGGCAAGAGAGCGAGATCGGCACGGTGCAGGTGGGAAAAAAAGCAGATCTGATTATCGTAGATGAAAATCCACTACATAATCTTAAGTCGCTCTACGGTACCGGCGTACCCAAATTGAATGAGGAAAACCAGAAAGTCGAACGTGTTGGTGGTGTTCGGTGGACTATAAAAGATGGCATTGTCTACGATGCTCAGGCGCTCTTGGCCGATGTGCGCGCCATGGTAAAAGCGCAGAAAATAGCGGCCGGACTTGACCCAAAGATACCAATGTCTGTCGAGCAGTAGAAATATTGCAGCCATTCAA
>Ga0209251_1001450_pt1 | contig 18064 bp, 18 predicted proteins | sample SaaInlV_100m_DNA_6_FD_184665 | JGI IMG/M metagenome (GOLD analysis project Ga0209251, IMG submission 184665) | Marine microbial communities from expanding oxygen minimum zones in the Saanich Inlet - Saanich Inlet SI073_LV_10m_DNA (SPAdes) (version 2) | ecosystem: Environmental > Aquatic > Marine... | reverse complement strand
CGGATTAAATCCCTTACTTCCAACAGCGTATGGAGCAGCCAAGCCATCTCCATGAAGTGATTGTTAAGCCGTCGCTCTTGTCAGCAAAAGTGCACCATTGGCGGCTGAAAGATGTCGTACTCGTCCATAGAAGGTGACGCCTGGGATGTCATCGCTACGGTCCAATCAGGTCCCTTGCGAGCCCACCGGCGGGAGCTGGTCGATGACATCTCTTTCTTTACCAATTGTTCGGCGACGCTTGATTCAACTTTCGGCCCACCTGGTTGTGGCCGTTGTTGCACTCGTTGTGATCGGTGGGGCGACACGGGTCATGGAAGCCGGTTTGGCCTGTCCTGACTGGCCGCTCTGTTACGGAACGCTTTTGCCTGGCAAGCAAATGAATGCTCAGGTTTTTCTCGAGTGGTTCCACCGGCTGGACGCTTTCATCGTGGGCATGGCTCTGCTTGTTCAGGCCATCGTTTCCGTCGTATGGAGACGGCTCCTTCCTCGATGGATGCCCTGGTTGAGCCTGGCTCTCGTGGGCATGGTTGCGCTGCAGGGCGGTTTGGGTGCTCTCACCGTGCTCCAGCTGCTTCCATCCGGAATTGTCACGGCTCATTTGGTCTTGGCACTCACCCTGGTTGCTCTCCTAAGTGGCTTAACCCAGCGACTCCAGCAATCGTCTGGTGTATCGGCTCCGTTTTGGTGGCGTGGCCTGTCGCTGCTCGCTTTGGCTGCGGTGATTGGCCAAAGCTTGCTCGGTGCCCGGATGGCCACCACTTGGTCTGCTCAACGTTGCCTGAGTGGCGGAGGTGCCTGCCAATGGGTCTCGTTGCACCGCACTACAGCCATGCCAGTTGCGGGAGTTGTGCTCCTGTTTGTGGTTGTGGCGCTTCTGGCTGGCGGCTGGGCTCGTCGGCAGTGGCCCCTGTTGGGCTTCGTTGCAGCTCTTGTTCTCGGACAAGTCGCCCTTGGGGTCACCACATTCCGACTGGGTTTATCCCAGCCCTACGTCACCATTTCCCACCAGCTTTTAGCGGCCTTGCTGGTGGCAGTTCTTGCGGCGCTTGCCGCTCGATGTCCCGATCAATCCCCCGCCCATTCTCCCGTCGTTGTTGACGGAACCACCCTGGAGACCTGTCATGGCTGAAGTCACCGCGACTGTTGCTCTCACTCGGGCGGATGTTGTTCCGTCTCGTAAGCGCGTCAAATTACCGGCTTGGCTTGAGGTCGCGAAACCGCGACTCATTCCACTGCTGTTGGCGACCACCCTTGGTGGGATGGCTCTCACTGAGGGGTGGCCTCTCTCATCTCCAAGATTGATCTGCACCCTTGGAGGAGGGGCCTTGGCTTCAGCTGCGGCGGGTGTGCTCAATTGCCTTTGGGAGCAGGACTTGGACGGTCGGATGAACCGCACAAGCGGCCGTGCTCTTCCATCCGGGCGGCTGTCGCCGACCACGGCATTTATTGGTGCCATTGCCTGCACATTGGTGGCGGCAATGCTGCTGGTGAGTGGTGTGAACTGTCTCGCCGCAGGTCTGTCTCTGTTGGGTTTGTGCAGTTACGTGCTGCTCTATACCGCTCTGCTTAAGCCACGCACCACCCAGAACATCGTGGTTGGTGGTGTTGCTGGCGCGATCCCTCCTCTGGTTGGAGCTGCGGCTGCGACGGGGCACATCGGCTTGGGGGGGTGGTGGTTGTTCGCGTTGGTGATGGTGTGGACTCCGGCTCACTTTTGGGCTTTGGCCTTGTTGCTTCGAGAGGATTACCGCGCCGTCGGTATTCCGATGTTGCCTGTGGTGAAAGGTCCGGTTGTCACCGCACGGGCTATCAGCCGCTATGGGTGGGCCACGGTGCTCCTAAGTGGATTCGGGATTTTGGCGCTGCCAACGGGTGGCTTGTTTTATGGCCTGATGTTGCTCCCTTACAACAATCGATTGCTGCAACTCGTGCATCGTCTTGCTGCTGATCCCGACAGCCTCACGAACGCCAAAAGCCTGTTCCGTTGGTCGATTCTCTACTTATTCGGCATCTGTCTTCTTCTGATCTTGAGTCGTTCAGCTTTGGCGGCTCACCTGGATCAGCAGATGATCGCGATGTTGATGCAGCTGGGTGTTGCCTGAATTCTTCCTAGATTTCTATTTGATGTAGGTCCATGACCCCGACGTTGCCCGATGGCGATGATTGAACTGAGGCAGCTGTCCAAGGCCTATGGAGCGGTCACCGCCCTCAGCAATCTTGATCTGAGCGTTCCTGAGGGTTGTCTCTACGGATTGCTGGGTCCCAATGGCGCTGGAAAGACCACGACATTGAGGATTCTGGCCACTCTCTTGGCGCCCGATCGTGGTTCTGTTCAGGTGGACGGTGTTGATGCGTTGAAGCATCCCAGGGAGGTTCGGCGCTTGCTGGGTTACGTCGCTCAGGAAGTGGCGATCGACAAGATCCTCAGCGGTCGTGAGCTTCTTCAGCTCCAAGGAGACCTTTATCACTTGAATCGGGCCGATCGTGATCATCGAATTGACGATTTGATTGATCGTCTCGGAATGGAGCCGTGGATCGATCGACGCTGCGGCACCTATTCCGGTGGGATGCGCCGCCGACTGGATTTGGCCGCTGGGCTATTGCATCGTCCTCGACTTCTGGTTTTGGATGAACCCACGGTGGGTTTGGACATTGAAAGTCGAAGTGCGATTTGGCAGTTGTTGAATCAACTGGTTGAAGCTGGCACCAGCGTGTTGCTCAGCAGTCATTACCTCGAGGAGATCGAGGCTCTGGCCGATCGGATGGCGATCATCGATGCAGGGGCGGTGATCGCAGAGGGAACCCCAACAGATCTCAAGCAACGCTTGGGTGGAGATCGTGTGACGTTGCGCGTTCGCGAGTTCAGTGATGCCAAAGAGGCTGCCCTGGTGCGATCTGTGTTGGAACCGGTTGAAGGGGTTCGACAGGTGGTGATTAATCGAGCGCAGGGTTTCTCGCTCAATTTGGTGATCGAAGGTGAGCCGGTGATTGAGCGTCTTCGTCATTCGCTGGAAGGGGCTGGCCTTCCCGTGTTTGCACTCGCACAAAGTCGGCCAAGCCTCGATGACGTTTACCTTCAAGCCACCGGTCGCACCCTGATGGATGCCGAGCTGGCCATTGCTGGTCAGCGGGACATCAAGCAGGAAAAGCGTCAATCCATGCGATAAGGCTGATTCGATGACATCCCCTCTCCCCCCGATGCCTCCGTCAGCCAATTCTCCTGGCGCACTGGCAGAGCTCACCCAAGAAACCCTCGCCCTAACGCGCCGGCTGTTTCTTCAACTTGTTCGTCGTCCATCCACCTTGGTGGCTGGTGTTTTGCAGCCATTGATTTGGTTGATTTTGTTTGGAGCTTTGTTTGCGAATGCTCCAGAGGGCCTACTCCCGGGTGGGATGAGCTACGGACGTTTTCTTGGTGCGGGAGTGATCGTCTTTACCGCCTTTAGTGGTGCACTCAATGCTGGGCTCCCTGTGATGTTTGATCGGGAGTTTGGTTTTTTGAATCGACTGCTGGTGGCGCCATTACGCAGTCGAAGTTCCATTGTTTTGTCGTCGGTGATTTACATCACGGCATTGAGTTTGGTGCAGAGTTTGGCGATCATGATTACCGCCTCACTGCTTGGGTATGGCTGGCCTGGTGCGGCTGGTTTGGTGCTGGTGATGGCCACACTGTTGCTCCTTGTATTTGCCGTAACAGCGTTGAGTCTTGGCCTGGCATTCGCTCTTCCAGGACACATTGAACTGATCGCGGTGATCTTTGTCGCGAATCTTCCTTTGTTGTTTGCAAGCACGGCTTTAGCTCCCTTGTCGTTTATGCCTGCCTGGTTGGGCTGGCTAGCAGCCCTAAATCCCCTTACCTTCGCAATAGAGCCCATACGTGCTGCTTACAGCGGCCCCCTCGATCTTTCGGCAGTTTTACTCGAGGCTCCCTACGGGAATCTCACAGGTAAAACATGCCTTTTGGTTTTGTTGGTTCTCACTATTGGGTTGTTTCTTTTGATCCGCCCGCTCCTTAACCGCAAGCTTTCCTGAATTCGTGCTTTCTTCCCCGTTTCAGCAGCCGTCACCCCGTCAGAACGTTCTGGCATCACAGATTCAGGATGCGCAGCATGTCGGTGATGAGCGACAGCTGGTTCTGTTGATGGGTCAGTGGGTGCATCGTTTTGGCATCGATTCGTTGCCAGTCACTTATGCAACATCTTCTGAAGCCTCAGCTGAGTCGTTTGAACAGCCCCAGTCCGATGCGGTTTTAAACGTTGCCGAACCTTCTGAAGAACTGGTTGAAACAAAAGGACTCGAGGTCTCTCTCGACTTAGGGGGCCAAGAGCTGGAGCCTCCAACGGAGGAGAGCTGGGATACCCCTGCGGTTATGGCAATCAATCAAACCTCAGAAGACTTAGCTGAAGCTGAATCTGAGGCTGAAGTAACAACGGTCTCCGAAGACTCGATTGTCCAAGAGTTGTTATCGGAAGAGGGGTTCATTAAGACTCCCGTGGAGCCTGCAAAAGACCAGAACGTTTTGGTTGCCATGGTGCCTCCACCGATCAGCACACCTCGCTCCTTGCGTCGCTGGTTGCCCCGTGCCGATCAGAGCTTCCCGCAGGCGTCTTGATTCAGCATGATTCCGACTGCTGACGCTTTAAGCAAGGGGCTCATCGTTTCTGTTCAGGCTCCTTTGGGCTCTCCCATGCGTGATCCAGATGTGATCGCATCGATGGCGGAAGCATCCCTCCGCAATGGCGCTGTTGGTGTTCGCTTGGAAAGTCCGGAACACATTGGTGCCGTACGACGCCGCTGCCCAGAGGCTTTGATTATTGGCTTGTGGAAATGCACGTTTCCCGATAGCAGCGTTTACATCACGCCGGGCTGGCGTGAGATCCAGGAGGTGTGGTCGGCTGGTGCTGATGTGATCGCTTTGGACGCCACCGAGCGCGTTCGCCCGGGGGGGCAATTGCTGGCAGATCTGATTCAGAGAGCTCGCCAGGAGTTAAGGGCCCCATTGATGGCTGATGTGGATAGCGTTCAAAACGGATTGACAGCAGCCGCTTTGGGCTGTGATTGGATTGGAACCACGCTTTATGGGTATACCGAGACCACATCGAATCGCACGCCACCAGGTTTGGAACTGTTGCCGGATCTACGTCGTGGGCTCGATCCATTGGTGCGTTTAATTTGCGAAGGGGGGATTGCCTCTCCAGGAGCAGCCAGATCAGCTCTCGATGCTGGTGCAGACAATGTTGTTGTAGGTACCGCAATTACAGGGATTGACTTACAAGTTTCCGCCTACTGCCGAGGGCTAATCGCTTAGCCAACTCAAGTTAAATATCGAATACTGTTGTCGCTAGATATCTGCTTAAGACCCAAGCCTTTAGCTATTTAATCTCTGCATGGGTTAGATCATTGTTGTCTTTTTTGAAAGAATGGTCTTCCACAACAAATACTGAATCATTTTTGAGAGATGTGTTCTCAAGATGATCCAAAGTTTTTTACGGCTCAATTTTGTTCAAGATATCCAGGATGTCTGGCCAACGAAAGCATTTGCTGCTTTAGGCAATGCTTCCGTTGGGTCATCATTTGATGGCTTGCAATCTTAAATCGAGATCACATCATTCCAGGCATGCCCATGCCGCCCATGCCAGGCATACCCATACCGCCCATGCCACCCATGCCGCCCATTCCACCCATGGGATCTTCACCTCCAGCTCCAGCAGGAGGTTCTGGTTCTGGTTTGTCAGCAATCACTACCTCAGTTGTGACCAGCAGGGATGCAATCGACACCGCGTCCTGTACGGCAAGTCGAACAACTTTGGTGGCATCAACGATGCCTGTCGCCATCAAGTCTTCGTACACACCCGTTAGGGCATTGAATCCCTGACCGCTTTGGCGCATCGTTTCGATCACCACGTCACCGTTATGTCCTGCATTGGTTGCGATCTGGTGGACGGGTGCGGTGAGTGATCGCTGCACAATTTCTACGCCGGTGCGTTGATCGCCGTCCAGTTGTGCCGCTAGGGCGTTGAGGTCTTCAGCGAGCTGAAGCAACGTGCTTCCGCCTCCAGCCACGATTCCTTCTTCCACAGCGGCACGGGTTGCATTCAGGGCGTCTTCAATTCGCAGTTTGCGGTTTTTCAGTTCGGTTTCTGTTGCAGCACCCACCTTGATGACGGCAACACCACCGGCGAGTTTGGCAATCCGCTCATTCAGCTTTTCGCGGTCGTAATCCGACTCTGTCGCGTCGAGCTCTCGCTTGATTGCGGCAACACGATTGCTCACCGCTTCACTGTGATTGTCATTCGCAACGATGGTGGTGCTCTCTTTGCTGATCGTCACCCGACGGGCGTGACCGAGATCCTCGAGCGTCACCTTGTCGAGAGTCATCGCTTGGTCTTCGCTGATTAAGGTGCCCCCCGTGAGGATGGCGATATCAGCCAAGGCTGCTTTGCGACGGTCTCCGAAGGAAGGAGCACGCACTGCTGCCACTTGGAGGACGCCACGGCTCTTGTTCATCACCAAGGTGGCCAGGGCTTCCCCCTCCACCTCTTCCGAGAGGATTAAAAGCGGCGAGCCACTTTTTTGAACCGCTTCAAGAACGGGCACTAAATCGATAACGGTGCTGATCTTCCGATCGGTCAGCAGGATCAATGGATTTTCGAATTCACAAACCTGACGATCAGCATCCGTGACGAAATAGGGCGAGCTGTATCCGCGATCGAACGCCATGCCTTCAGTCACCTCCATTTCGGTGGCGAGCGATTTGGATTCTTCAACGGTGATGACGCCGTCCACGCTGACCCGATCCATCGCTTCAGCGATCATCCGACCCACTTCTTCATCGCCACTGGAACTCACCGTGGCCACCTGTTGGATGGAATCACCTTCGACGGCCTGACTTCGGCTCGCCAAACCGGCAACCACCTGTGCTGCCGCTTTCTCCATCCCACGGCGAAGCTCTACAGGGCTAGCTCCTGCTGCTGTGTTGCGGAGTCCTTCGCGAACCATGGCCTGAGCTAAAACCGTGGCCGTGGTGGTGCCGTCTCCAGCTTTGTCTTTAGTTCTGGATGCCACCTGTTGAATCAGCTTGGCGCCGAGATTTTCAAAAGGATCTTCCAGCTCGATATCGCGGGCAATGGTGTCGCCGTCATTAACGATGTCTGGGGCGCCAAATTTCTTTTCGAGAACGACATTCCGACCCTTGGGTCCGATGGTGACTCGGACAGCATTGGCAAGGGCGTTCACACCACGCTCAAGGGAACTGCGTGATTCGTCGGAGAAAGAAAGAAGTTTGGCCATGATGGCAACTCAGCCGTTCGTCACTGTCCCATAGAGCATCAGCCTTTTTAGACCTGCACCCTGGTGGGGATAGCCGAATCCCTTGCCGATTTGAACTGCCTTCTCGCGCCAGTTTCATTAGGGTTCTTTCATGGCCGATTCAGGAGCCCTGTTGTTTGTCCTTCTGGCGGGTTTGGCCGCCACGATGGCTCTTGTTTATGTGCCGTTGCGCATTTTCTTGACGGCGACAGCACGGTTGCGCCGTCTCCGCTTGCTTCAGCAGATCCGCCGACTCCGCGACGAGCTGGCTCAGCCCCTCTCCCTCGACTCTTGATGGCTCAAGCCATCACCATGCCGCCGTCCACTTGGAGCACTTGCCCGGTGATGTAAGCCGCGGCTGGATCTGCTGCAAGAAATCGCACCGCACCGGCCACCTGCTCCTGCGTCCCAAATGTGCCTAAGGGGATGTCTTTCAAGATGGCTGTGGCATCTAGATCTTTTGTCATATCAGTAGCAATGAACCCCGGAGCTACGGCATTCACGGTGATTCCGCGGCTCGCCAGCTCTTTGGCAGTGCTGCGGGTGAGACCGATCACGCCAGCCTTTGCTGCGGCGTAATTGGCCTGACCAGCATTTCCCATCAATCCCACCACGGAGGTGATGTTGATGATGCGGCCACTTTTTTGCTTCAGCATTGGCCGAGCGATGGCTCGGCAGCAAAGAAAGACTCCCGTGAGGTTGAGGTCGATCACCGATTGCCAGTCGTCTGTTTTCATTCGCATTAACAGGCCATCCCGCGTGATCCCTGCGTTGTTCACCAGCACATCGATGCGGCCACTGCGTTCCAAGACGGTTTTGATTAATCCATCCACGTCGCTCTCAAGCGACACGTTTGCCTGGAGGGCATAAGCCTTTCCGCCAAGAGCCTCGATGGCGGCCACCACTTCATCGGCTGCAGCGGCTGAACTGGAGTAGTTCACAACAACTTCCGCGCCAGCTTCGCCGAGTGCGAGGGCAATTGCTTTGCCGATGCCTCGACCCCCCCCCGTTACCAGAGCGGTCTGACCAGCAAGGGAGGTGGTGGGGGACATCGCAGAGCTGAAGATCGAAGGATCGTAGGGATCCGAGGCCGTTTCTCTCAACCCGGCATGGTTTCAATGCTGTCGACAGCCTCTCCAAGCAGTTGCTGAAATCGTGAGAGTTGGAGCTTGCTGCCCAGCACAATCAGCAGCTGACCAGGAGCCAATTCCATGTCTCCGCCTGGGTTTGCGATCAATTGACCCTGATCACGGATGGCGAGTACTAAAGCTCCGCTACGGCGTCCAAGTTCCAATTCAGCAAGGCTGCGGCCTTGGATTGCAGAGAGATATTGAGGGTTGTTGCTGAGCTGAAATTCTTCAATTTCAAAATTGGAGCCCGCTAAAAGCTCCATGAAATCAAGGGCAAGGGGGCGAAGTGCTGATGCAGCCATCACGCGCCCTCCTGCGACATAGGGACTCACAACGACGGAAGCTCCAGCAAGTCGGAGCTTCGCCGTGGCTTCATCACTGCTGGCCCGAGCAATGAGCCGGCAGTCCGGTCGAAGATCCCTGGCGCTGAGAATGACGTACAGGTTGGACGCGTCCCCTGGCAGGGCTGCTACGAGGCTTTGGCAGCGGTCTAAGCCGGCATCGAGCAGTGTTTCGTCGAGGGTTGCATCCGCTTGAAGCACCTTGAGTCCCTTTGATTCGGCGACGTCACGTCGAAAGGAATCCGTTTCAATCACCACCAGGGGAATGTTGTCTCGCAACAGTTGGGCTGCGATCTCTTGGCCGATGCGTCCGTAGCCGCAGAGGATGACGTGATCATGCATGCGCTCCAGCATGCGATGGAAACGAAATTCTTTCACCCGTCGGAAGTAGCCAGATTCCTTGAGGCCCAGGACGCGTTGAATGGCCAGCTGAACGACAACAAGTCCGCCTACCACGATCAGGACAGTGACCAAGCGTCCCTGCGGGGACAGCGTTTCGACTTCTCCGTATCCAATGGTGCTGACGGTGATCAACACCATCCAGAGGCAATCCCCCCAATCCCAGCCCTCCGTGAGGCGGTAGCCGCTTGCTCCAGCAAGAATCAGCGTGGCAAGAGCAGTGAACGGTCCTCTCCAGGGGGCGGTTAATAATTTCAGTTGTGCCCTGGCTCGGCTTCTGCGGCTCATGCCGGTGCTCGTTTAAAAGCCGAGGGCATCCAACACCTCCTGCTCAGTGAGTGAAGCCAAATCGGATCTCACTCCTAAACAGCGAATATCGCCGCGCGGTGGGAAGTCTGTTGGGGTTGCTCCCAACGCCACGAGGGGGATTCCGCAGTAAACAGCTAACCGCTGTGTCATGGCACAGCTGCTGAGAATCACATCAGCGCAGGCCACGGCAGCGGCCCGTCGACGCATCGGTAGGCCCGGATCCAAGGTGCTGGATCGCAGGGTTGCAAGACGGGTGGAGATGCTCTTCGGAAGTGCTAACCACCGTTCTGGGGGCCAGTCCTGATCCTCTGAGGATGGAGCAAGAATCAGCATCGGCCCATCCCCTGGGGGCTGGCTCGAGCGAGCTTCCTCGAGCTCTTGGCTTGGCAGGGCTAGGCGAAATGCATCGGCGTCGAGGCTGCAGCCGAGCGGAGAGAGGTAGGTCGAAAGCCGTTGGGCTGCAAAGCCATCCCCGGCTTGAACTTGCTCAGTGCATGCAAATCCTGATGTCCCGATTCGACTCGGGATGTGGCTCATCGACAGCATCAGGTTGACCTGCTGTCCCTCGGCGAAATTGACGCAGACTTGAAAATCCGGCTCTCGCACATTGCCGAGCAAATTGGCCCAGTCAGCGAGGCTGGGGCCGGCTTCGAAGCTGAAGGGGAATACCTTTTCGACGCAGGGCAGCAGCTGCCAGGCGGCGCTGACTCCCGGGTCACAGGCCACAAATAGGGACGCGCCGAGTTGCTGGCAGAGGCTCTCGAGGGCGGGTAGACGATCCAGTTGGTCTTGGGACGAGCCAGGGCTGAGAGCAAGAACTCGCATCGATGCGCCGCGATCCAGGGTGCGAGCTGATTGTATGGAGAACGTTTCCGCCTGCTTGCGGCAGGAGTCGCTTGTGCATCTGTTAATTGCTGCGGCGGGGAGTGGTCGCCGCATGGGTGCGGATCGAAACAAGCTGCTGTTGCCTCTTTTGGGGCGGCCTTTGATCGCTTGGACAGTGGATGCAGCGTTGACGGCCACTGAAATTAGTTGGATTGGAATCGTTGGCCAGGACATCGATCGAGCCGAGATCCTGGATGCTCTTGGCTCAGTGAAGAAACCTTTGGTTTGGATTCAAGGGGGGGCGACCCGCCAGGAATCCGTGCTGCGGGGTCTGGCCGGACTGCCAGAGGGGGCACGCCATGTGCTGATTCATGACGGTGCCAGGTGTTTGGTTCAACCAGACCTTTTTGATCGGTGTGCCGTGGCTGTGGAGGCTGGGGCGGCATTGATTGCTGCAACCCCAGTGACCGACACCATTAAGCGGGTGGATGAACACGGCATGATCCGTGACACGCCTGATCGTGCTGAGCTTTGGGCTGCACAAACTCCGCAAGGGTTTGAGGTGGAGCAGCTTCGTCAGGGTCATGCGAGAGCTCAAGCGGAGGGGTGGAGCGTGACGGACGATGCATCGCTCTTTGAGCGTTTGGGCTGGTCGGTGCAGGTGCTGGATGCTGGCCCTTCGAACATCAAGGTGACCACCCCCTTTGATCTCACGGTGGCTGAAGCAGTGCTCAGTTCAAGGACGACACCCTGAGTCGCCCTGCCTCGCCATCCAGGTGAGCTTCAGCACCTAAGGGAAGAGCTGCATTGCCGCATCGGTGGCCCACGGGGAGATCAAAAACCCTTGGAATGCCGAGGTCGGCTGTGCGTTCGTCCAGCACTTGATTCAGGCTGAAACGCCGAGGCGGTGCTTGGTCGTCTGGATCGTTGGTTGCGTCGTCGTCGCAGCCTTCAAAATGTCCAAAGCCCAGCCCTGCAATTTCATCCAAGGCCCCGCATAACCGCCATTGGGTCAACATGCGATCGATGCGATATGGCGCTTCGCCAACGTCTTCAAAAATCAGAATGGCGTTGTGAAGGTTTGGGAAATGTGTGCTGCCTAAAAGGTGCGTCGCTACCGTGAGATTCGCCACAATTAAGGGCCCAGACGCTTGTGCGCCCCCTGTGGCCCGGCCATGAAGATCAGGGATGGCTTCGCCGAATAGAAGTCTCCGTAAGCGTTCTTGACTCCATTTCGGTTCCGCCGCAAGCGTGGTGAGTAGTGGACCGTGGACGCCTCCTGCGAAGCCAGCGGCCAACCTTGCTAGGAGCAGTGCCGTGACGTCCGAGAAGCCCAGCAGCCATCCCGGTTTCCATGCAATCTTCTCTTCGAGCAACCGTGCTGCCCCCCATCCACCGCGGGCACAGGCCAACAAGGCCGTCTGCACTTTCGGTTCTAAATCGGCCCGTCGCTCTTGATCATTTCCTGCGAGGTAACCCCAGCGGCGTTCGCTTAAAGCTTGTGGATGCACGCTTAGGCCCCAGCTTTCGAGGATTTGAATCCCCTCGTTCAACCGCCCATCGCCGCTCAAGGCAGAACTGGCTGCCACGCAAGACACAGCATCGCCAGGTCTCAACGGTGATGCCGGCTGGAGATTGGCCATCAGGTCCAAGCCCTTGCCAGGCACAGTCCGATCAGTATCAAACTTCCCACCTGGACCTGCCGACTGAAATGACGGGCAAACAGCACCATCGATGCTTTTTCTCGCGTTAGGGGTGAGCAACTGACTTGCATCAAAACCGTGGCCATGAGCCAAAAGGGCCAAAACGGAGCGGCGACTTGGGCCGTTGTGGCTGCGATGGCCATGGAAAAACAGGTGAGCGCGTAACAAATCCGAACGACTGACGTCGCGGACTCCCCCAGGCTCAGGGCGCTGCTGCGTAGGCCGATTTGGGCATCATCTCTTCGATCCGCCATGGCATAAACCGTGTCGAATCCAAAGGTCCATAGCAGGGTTGCGATCCAGCAACTGATCAGCGCTGGATTCCAGCTCAGTTGCCCTTCTGCAGCAGCCCATGGGATCAGCACTGCAAATCCCCAGCACAGGGCAAGAACGGCCTGGGGGAAGGCAAACCAGCGTTTGGCAGACGGGTACAAAAGAATGGGCGGTAAGGCGGCGACCGCCAAGCCCAAGCACAGGCCCCGACTCTCATCGGACAGGCTCAGGACCACCCCCAGGCTGACGAGAAGCAGCACAAGTAGAAGACATAACGCCTGGGGTCGTTGCAGGGCTCCACGTGCAAGGGGTCGACCTTGGGTTCGTTCCACCTGACGATCGAACCCTTGGTCCCAAAGATCGTTGGCGATGCAGCCTGCTCCACTCACCGCAAGCCCTCCCACCAAAATCACTGCAATCAATGAGGCACTGGGGGGAGCAGACGGCGTGAGCCAGAGAGACCACCCAGCAGGGATCAACAAAATGAGTCGCCCCGATGGTTTGTTCCAGCGGAGTAATTCGATCCAGGGGCGGAGGCTGGGGATGCAGCTATTCACAGTGAAAGAGATTTAAAAACGCGAGTCATGGACTGATGGCCTTTGGAACCAGTGCCAGAGTGGAGCCATGTCAGGCCAGCAGCGTTCATGTCGGAAGCTGAGACCGCTGATCTGACATCTGGAGACGTTCAGGGATTGACGTTGTCCCGTGGGCTCAAGTCTGGAGGACTAAGGCGGGTTGGTGCGATTGATATCGGCACCAATTCGACGCATCTGTTGGTGGCCTCCGTTGATCCAGCCCTTGGCACCTTCAGCATCATTCAGGCGGAAAAGTCCACGACTCGTCTAGGAGAGCGCGATCCAGAGACGGGAGAACTGTCGGCTGCTGCGATGGAACGTGGCTTTAAAACGCTGCGTCGCTTCCTTGATTTAGCCAACAGTCATCAAGTTGAACAGGTAGTCACGGCCGCCACAAGTGCTGTAAGGGAAGCCCCCAATGGGCGCGATTTCCTTCAGAGCATCAAGGATGAGTTGGGGATAGAAGTGGATCTGGTCAGTGGGCCCGAGGAAGCTCGATTGATCTATCTCGGCGTGCTCTCGGGGATGTCGTTCGGAGACAGGCCGCACCTACTCCTGGACATCGGCGGTGGCTCTACGGAACTGATCTTGGCGGATAGCCGAGATGCCCGTGCGTTGACCAGTACCCGGGTGGGTGCGGTGCGCCTCCAACGGGATTTCATCAAGGAGGAGCCGTTGTCTCCGCAGCGACGCTCCTTTCTGCAAGCGTTCATTCAGGGTTCCCTAGAACCTGCCGTCGACAAGGTTCTTCGTCGCATCAAATCTGGCGAAAAACCTGTTTTGGTGGCCACCAGCGGGACGGCGATGGCGATTGGTGCCCTCGCTGCTGGTGAGGACGACCGTCCGCCGCTCAAGTTCCACGGTTACAAGGTGTCTCGCTCTCGTCTGGACCGGGTTGTCGAACGGTTGGTCGTCATGACTCCGGCGCAGCGGCGGGAGATCTCTGCCATTAATGATCGCCGCGCCGAAATCATTGTTCCGGGTGCATTGATTTTGCAAACCACGATGAAGATGTTGGCCGTCGACGGCCTTGTGCTCAGCGAGAGGGCCCTGCGCGAGGGTCTGATTGTGGATTGGATGTTGCGCCAGGGTCTGCTGGAAGACCGGTTCAGTTTCCAGAGCAGCATCCGTCAACGGACGGTGATTCATCAGGTGCAGCGGTTTGCTGTCAATCAAGAACGGGCTGAGAAGGTCGCGTCCCATGCCCTCACCCTTTATGACAAGACGAAAGGCGTGATCCATCAAGATGATGGCCAAGGTCGGGAGCTGTTGTGGGCAGCGTCGATGCTGCATACCTGTGGTCAGCACATCAATCTCAGCGCCTATCACAAGCATTCTTGGTACCTCATTCGCCACGGAGAGCTACTGGGTTATTCCGAAGCCGAACATTTGATGGTGGCCGCCATTGCGCGCTATCACCGACGCAGCTTGCCTAAAAAACGCCATGAGTCATGGCAGGCCTTGATTACCCGAGAAAATCGAAAATGTGTTGGTGAGATGTCGTTGTTGTTGAGACTTGCAGCGGCGATTGATCGTCGTCCCGAACCAGTCGTGATGTCCCTAAGTGTGGAGGCATCTCAACATCAGCTTCGGATCGAGCTCGTTCCTGATCGCTCCAATCGAGATTTGAGTTTGGAACAGTGGAGTTTGGAAAGTTGTGCTGAAACAGTGCAGGAAGCCTCGGGTGTTGAACTCAGCGTGAGCGTTCAGGGTTAAGGGGCATCCACTGGATCTCGCTGATGGTTCCCAGAACCCTTGAGTCACCATTGGCAACCGACACCATCACTAAGTCAGGACGTCCTGCATAGATCTCAACCTCGTCAGGACCTTCGATCATTCGTTCGCCTTCCAAGATTCCCTCAAACTCGATTGTTCCCTGACGGCGTAGTGCGATCCAGCTGGGCTCTTTGCTGCTGAGCGTGATCGGACCTGAGTTGGGGAGTTCTTCTTCGCTGATACTTGAAGGAACAGGAGCGTCTTTGGGCGCAGTTGTGAGTGTGGTGAGGCTCTGTTCGGGGCTGGTCGCTGTCTTGGCGGGGGCGATGACTGAATTGGATTGGGGTTGCTGGATGAGCTCAAGTAGCGCCGGCCGTTGGACCCATGCCAAAGCCCCGAGCGCTGCGGCTCCAACCAGGACAAGCCAAGTCCAAATGACCTCTCTCTCAGGTCGAGAGGTTGGTTGAGGGGGAAGAGAAATCGGTCTTTTTGCGGGCGACACTCGCTCCTTTGCCCCGCCGCTGTCCGAAAGAGATCCGAGTGAGGCGACGAGGGCATCAGCATCAAGCTCTAAATGAGTACTGAGCCGCCTCACCATGGCTTTGATAAAGACAAGCTCAGGAAGTTTGTCCCGATCACCAGATTCCAGCGCGGCTAGTTGTTCGATGCCCAAGTGCATTCGATCAGCTAGTTGCTCTTGACTCAGCCCTTTGGCAAGACGACGTTCAGAAAGCTGTTGTCCAACAAAGAGTAAACCTGAGTTTGACTCTTGATTGTTATTGGGCGTCGAAACGTCCATGCAGTAATTGCATCAATCAATAAAATTATTTTACTAATTTTTTCTAAAATGACACGCGTTTTTTAGTTAGACACAGAAAGAAGCGTCCATGAAATATGGGCGATACTGGATTCGAACCAGTGACCCCTTCCGTGTGAAGGAAGTGCGCTACCACTGTGCTAATCGCCCGCACGATCGAATCTTAAACCACTGCGTAGTTAGGAACTCGGCCTAAACAGATGATCGTGGTCGGGTGAATAGAGGCGTGAACGTTGGGGGCCTCGAGCCAGTGCCGGGCTCACCAAGTACAGCGTTGTACGTATCAACGCATGTTCTTGAGTGAATGCTGCCATCTCCTCAAGGGAGATGACAGACAGCAATTCATCAGGCCAGCTCACGCGATGCCCCACCGCCACAGGGGTGTCTGCTGGATAGTGTTTCAGCAGCGTGGTTTGTACCTCGTCCACGTGGCGAGCGCTGAGATAAAGGCAAAGGCTGGCCTTTAGGGCGGCAAGTCGATCCAACTCTTCGCTGTCTGGAACACCGGTGCGCCCACCGGCTCTCCCCAGAACGATGGTTTGCACGATTCCTGGAATCGTGAGTTCGCTCGCTAGGCCTGCGGCTGCTGCTTGATAAGCGCTGATGCCAGGCACCACCTCCACCGGGATGTTGTGGTCTGTCAGGGCGCAAATCTGTTCATTGATTGCGCTGTAGAGGGCTGTATCGCCGTCATGAAGTCGGACGACCCGTTTCCCGCTCTTGTGTCTTTCAACGAGAAGCGGGATTACGTCCTCCAAGGTCATCGTGCTGGTTCGGATCTTTTCGCATCCGTCCGGGGCAAGTTTGGGGATCCCAGGGCAAACGAGCGAATCCGTCCAGATCAAAACATCAGCAGACCGCAAGCGATCTGCTGCCCGCAGGGTCAAAAGATCCGAAGCTCCTGGGCCGGCTCCAACGAAACTGACGGGATGCATGGGGATGATGGATGCAAGCTATGAGCTTGGCTTCAGTTGGGTCGAAAGCCTGGATCTGGTAAGGGTTTCTTCCGGCCATAGAGCCACCAAAGGCCAAGGCTTCCTGCAAGAGCCATGACTCCACTCATGAGTTGAGCGATGCGGAGACCGCCTTCACAAGCTGGTGGAAGAGCTCCAATGCAAAGCGAGTCGATGCGTAGGCCTTCAATCCAAACCCGTCCCAGGCTGTACCCCATCAAGTAAATACAGCTCATTGCACCGGCAGGAAGCTTGTTGAGATGCTTAGATCCCCAGCGAAAAAGAAGGATTAAGATGATAAATAGGGCAAGATTCCAGAGCGATTCGTATAAGAAGGTTGGGTGAAAAAATTCTTGATTGACATAAATTATTGGTCTATTTTGTTCTGGAATGAAGAGTTTCCACGGTAGGTCTGTTGGGATTCCGAAGGCCTCTGAGTTGAAAAAGTTGCCCCAGCGCCCAATGGATTGTCCGAGGGCCACGGAGGGAACAAGAACATCAAGCACATCCCAAAAGGATTGTTGACGCCATCGGCAGAACAGAATCAGCGTGAGAGTTCCAGCAATTAAGGCGCCGTGAATTGCGATGCCACCTTCCCAAATTGCGAGCGCCTTTAGGGGCGTGGCTGCATAGTTATGCCACTCAAAGGCAACGTAATAGATCCGTGCTCCAATCACGGAGAACAGAACAAGTAATGGGAGTAGATCGCTGATTAGCCCGTTTTCAAGCTTGCGCTGTTGTGCGAGTGAGCTTGAGAGGTTGAGCCCGATCAAGACAGCTGCTGCAATCAGCAGCCCATACCAACGCAAAACAAAAGGCCCGAACTGAAACAGCTCGGGCCCAGGAGAAGCAAACATTTGGCTTAGAAGTTGCCTTCAGCGGCTTGCACTTTTTCAATTTGCCGCTTCTTCAGCACCAGCATGATTTGTGCGATGGCAACCGCGGCGAAGAAGGCGAGTAAGCCGTAGATGCGAACAGGATTCTGGAGAACAATCTCAGCGTCCACCTGGCCGAATCCACCCACGTTTGGATCGTTGGTGATGGCATCACCAGCTGCGACGCTGTCGCCCACATTCACCAGCAGCTGGGGACCAACTGGGATGGTTTCGCTTGTACTGGTGCCATCAGCAGCCTGGATGGTGACGACACTGGCGCCGTTGTCACCGGCATCGATTGACGCAACTTTGCCTTCGGCAGGAGCTGTGAAGACGGTGTTGTTGCTCTTTTCACCGGTTGGATAAACCTGGCCGCGGCCACGGTTTCCACCCACATGGATTTGGTATTTACCAAAGTGGATGTTGCTGTCGGTGGCGGGATCAGGCGAGAGAACAGGGAAAACGATTTCTTGGTTTTGATCGCCAGGGATGGGACCCACCAGAAGGATGTTGGGCTGTTCGTCGCTGTACTGAGTGAAATAAACCCCTTCGGTTTCCTCCTTAATTTCATCCGTCCAGCGGTCTTGAGGGGCCAAGGTGAAGCCATCGGGAAGCATCACGACGGCACCAACTTGAAGTTGGACTTCGCTGCCATCCGCACCAATTTCCTTGATTCCCTCTTCGTAGGGAACTTTCACGCTTGCGGTAAAAACGCTGTCCGGGAGCACCGACTGAGGTACTTCAGCTTGGGTCAGCTTTTTGGCGATGTGGCAGTTCGCGCAAACAATTTTGCCAGTGGCTTCTCTGGGACTGTCGTAGTTCTGCTGGGCCCAGAACGGA
>Ga0209251_1001445_pt1 | contig 18088 bp, 10 predicted proteins | sample SaaInlV_100m_DNA_6_FD_184665 | JGI IMG/M metagenome (GOLD analysis project Ga0209251, IMG submission 184665) | Marine microbial communities from expanding oxygen minimum zones in the Saanich Inlet - Saanich Inlet SI073_LV_10m_DNA (SPAdes) (version 2) | ecosystem: Environmental > Aquatic > Marine... | reverse complement strand
GGCGGCGGTGACTCGGGTGGCGGTGATTCGGGTGGCGGTGATTCGGGCGGAGAAACCCCCGTGAACTGTCCGGAAGGAACGTCCGAGGTTAGCGAGGGGCTGTGTGAACTGCCCGCTACTATCTCGACAGACATGACGTTGTCGGCAGGGGTTCAGTATCTGATGACGGATCGTGTGACCGTGGGTAACGGTAATGGCCAGCTGGAAAGTAATGGTGACGGCTCGCTGGCAGATGGGGCTGATGTTCAATCGGTGACATTGACGATTGAAGCCGGTGTTGAGGTCTTTGGAAAGTCTGGCACATTTGCCAATTTGCTCGTGACCCGGGGTAGCAAAATTCTGGCAGCGGGTACCGCAGATGCACCCATTATCTTTAGCTCCGACGATGAGGGCTATGACGGCTCTGGCGAATGGGGCGGGCTAATTATTCATGGCTACGCGCCACACAATGAATGCCTGGAGGGGGGGAGTTACTGCGACATTGATGCTGAGGGAGAGTCAGGTTTTGCGGGTGGCTACAACCCCGCTGATAGCAGTGGTGTCCTGCGGTATGTGGTCGTCGCCGAGGGCGGTTATGAATTTTCTACGGGTAATGAGATAAACGGTATCTCGCTGGTTGGCGTGGGGCGAGGCACAGAAATGGACTACGTTCAGGTTCATGGCAATTCAGACGACGGTATTGAATTTTATGGCGGTACGGTCAATTTGAAGCACGGTGTTTTCACCAATAACAACGATGACTCCGTTGATTGGGACGAGGGATATCAGGGCAACTTGCAGTACATTATTGTTAAGCAGGGTGCGGCTAAAGGGGAGGCTTTTGAGATGGATACCGAAGGGTCTTCCAATGGGTTCCTCTCCAAGCCAACCCTCTCCAACGTGACGGTAGTGGCTGAAAAGGTAGCCGACCGAGCCGACTACAGCCTAAACTTTAAAAAGCGCTCAGCTGGCTTTTTCCACAACACGGTTGTCACCGTGTCGCCTGATTCTGAAACCGCCCTGACCACCTGCGTCAATGTCGACGGCTCGGGTTCACAGGCGCTGGTAGGTGAGGCGCTGGTTCTGAACAACTGGATTCAGGATTGTGCTTCGGGATCTGGCGATCGCGGCACTCTGGCAAATGTAGCGGGTTTGAATAACGGCACCATTGCGGCCGTAGCGGCACAGCTCGATGATAATTTCGCTTCTCAGGCATCTGCCGCTGTATTGCCCAATACGATCGATTGGGCCGCGGTTAACAGTGCCTATCCGGAATCGGTGGCAGACCCAGATTACCTTGATGCGACGAACTTTATTGGTGCGGTCAACCCCGATGGCAGCGATGTCTGGTGGGCTAACTGGACCATTGCAGGCAGCGTCGGTAATCCTAGCCTTCCCGAGCCATCTTGTCCTTCAGGTACGGATGAACTAGAAGACGGCCTATGCCTGCTGCCCCCCACAGTTTCGTCTGACCTGACCTTGACTGCGGGTGTGGACTACCTCATGGAGGGTCGGGTTACCGTCGGTAATGGAAATGGCCAACTGGAGACAAACGGGGACGGTACCTTGGCTGATGGGTCTTCAGTCCGCAATGTCACCTTGACCATTGATCCAGGTGTAAAAGTGCTGGGCAAAACTGGCACCTTTGCCAACTTGGTGATCACCCGCGGCAGTAAGCTTATGGCGATGGGCACCCAGTCTGCGCCAATCGTATTTTCCTCCGATGATGAAGGCCTTGACGGGTCCGGTGAGTGGGGCGGGCTGATCATGCACGGCTACGCACCACACAACGAGTGTAGTGAAGGTGGCAGCTATTGCGATATCGACTCCGAAGGAGAGTCAGGTTTTGCGGGTGGCTATGACCCGAATGACAGTAGCGGTGTACTGCGCTACGTGGTGGTCGCTGAAGGTGGCTATGAATTCTCTACCGGGAACGAAATCAATGGTATCTCTTTAGTTGCCGTGGGTAGCGGTACGGAGATGGATTACATTCAGGTGCATGGTAACTCTGATGATGGCATCGAATTTTACGGTGGCAATGTCAACGTCAAGCACGGCGTCTTCACCAGTAACAATGATGATTCCGTCGATTGGGATGAGGGTTATCAGGGCAATCTTCAATACATCATCGTCAAGCAAGGCGCCTCAAAAGGTGAGGCTTTTGAAATGGATACTGAGGGTTCTTCAGAGGGCTTTCTGTCAAAGCCAACACTGGCCAATGTCACGATTATCAATGACAAGGTGGCTAATCGGGCAACCTATAGCCTGAACTTTAAAAAGCGCTCGGGTGGCTTCTTCCACAACACCATAGTGACGGTCACCGATACCTCCCAGACGGTTGTTGATACCTGTATTAATGTCGACGGCTCTGGCTCTGAAGCTCTAGTTGGCACTGCACTGGTTCTTAACAACTGGATTCAGGACTGCGGGCAGGGCGAGGGGATGCACGGCATACTTTCAGGATTCAATGTGAGCTTCGATACCACAACGGTGGTAGAGACCGATGCCGCGCTCGATGCGCTACTCAGTTCCCAAGCCCCCGAGGCGGTTGGCTTGGATCCGCTGGATTGGGATCTTATTAACGGCGCTTATCCTGAGTCGGTTGCCGATGGTACTTACCTAGATTCAACGGATTACATTGGCGCTGTGAATCCTGACGGGTCGGATCTCTGGTGGGCTGGCTGGACTGTACCGGGCTCACTGTGAGCCTGGTCGCGGGTTTCGCTGCTCCTCAAATAACACGGTTTTCGCAAAGATCCATGCTGAGCATGGGTCATCAATAGGGACACGTTAGACCGGTTGATGATGGCTTTTTTGCCCAGGTTAACTTAATGAATAAAGACTTATGACTATGAAAAAAATCTTGGTAGTTGATGATGAGCCTGACCTTCGAGATATGCTGAGGTTTGCCTTGGAGACCGAGGGATTCGAGTGTTTGGAAGCCGCTGATATTCAAAAGGCTTATTGGCTGATAACTGACCAAGATCCCGATTTGGTTTTGCTCGACTGGATGCTGCCCGGTGGGAGTGGCATTGAACTACTCAGCCGGTTGAAAAAAGAGGAAGCGACGCAAGCCTTGCCGGTCATTATGGTCACCGCGAAAGCCCGTGAGGAGGACATTATTCAGGGGCTGGATATGGGCGCCCACGATTACATTACCAAGCCTTTTTCCTTAAAAGAGCTTCTCGCTCGCATACGAACTATTTTTCGACACGCTGAAGATGATGACGTTAACCATCAGCTGCGCGTTGGAGATTTAGTGCTGGAGCTCGATAACCGTCGTGTCACCTTGGGCTCTCAGGTTCTCATGTTAGGGCCTACGGAATTTAAACTATTGCAATTTTTCATGCTGCACCCCGAGCGGGCCCATGCACGCAAACAAATACTCCAGCATATTTGGGGTAATAACGCCTGTGTGGATGCGCGCACTGTTGACGTGAGTATTCGCCGTCTTCGGAAAACGCTGCAGAGCGCCCATCCTGTATACAGTGAGCTCATTCAAACTGTTCGCGGGACTGGCTATCGATTTTCCCCCAGAGATTTAGTCGCCGCTTAAGGTTGTAGTCCAGAGTTTCTATTTAGGGTTATCCGGCGGGTATGGTGCATGCCAGCCTGCCAGTAAGGCATACTCCGGCACACAGTACTGAATATGCCAATAAGCCGAGGGCGGGATAATAGAAACTTGATATGAATACCGATCGAAAAACCGAAATTTTGCGTGCGGCAATAGAGCTCATTGCTGATGAGGGTTACGGCAGCCTCAGCATGCGGGCTTTGGCCCGGGCGAGTGGTTTGAAGTTGGGCGCATTGCAGTACCACTTCCGGACTTGGGATGCACTGCTAACTGCCTTGGTAAATTATATTGAGGCTGAGATCACTTCTGCATTTAGTGCCCCGGGAGGACCTAGCGAAATTCCTTCTATTATGAGTATGGTGGAGTTTATGCTCGATGAGCAGGTTGGCACATCAGATAAGCTATTCAATGACCGGCTTTGGACACAGCTGTGGGCTATGGAGCAGGTAGAGCCCCTAGTGTCCGATTTATTAGAAGAGGTCTATGCCACGTTCTTGGAGAAGTTAGAGACTCTTATGGCAGCGCAGGGCATCGTTAATGCCCGCGCAGAATCCCTCATGCTCTTAACTCTGGTGGAGGGGGAGTCACTCTTTGTGGGTAGGGGGCGACGTTGGGAGAAGGACAGATCTGCAGTCAAGCAGGCCATATTCAACCTAGTAAAAGAACGTTATGTCGACGTCTAGTCAGGCCCTAACGCTGCACTGATATCAGCGTGGATCGATCCTCTGATCGGGTTTCGCTGCAGCGCTCTTTGGGATCTGTCCTCAACGCGCATTGCTTTTCATTTGAGCTTTGCCCTTTACTGCAAGAAGGCGGTATTAAGCGCCGCACCCATGGTCGAGAAATTGGCCCGGGAATCACCGAAATTTAGCGATTAACGCCTCCATGAGCTCAGCCGTAGCACCCCAACCGTGGGATTCTCCATTGCCGTCGGCTCGGGGCCAGGTCGAATATAGGGTAATCACAAGATCGGCCTCGGGCACCACCCGTACAAATTGACCGTGAATGCCATAGCCACTGACGTCCCCGCCTGAATTTCCTTCCCCCCACCAAAATGAACGGTAGGACGGCGTGTAGCCTTCGGGCGCAGGGTAGGGCCAGTTTGGGTCACCTTGCTGTGCCAATATGTCCCGAATAAATGGGGCAGGAATGACCTCCTTGCCCAGTGCCTTACCGTTGTTCAAAACCAGTAGCCCCAAACGAGTGAGATCACGCAGCGTCGAGCTCATACCATGATCGGCTAAAACAAAGCCGCCCTTGTCCACCGTAATGTTGGCATCGAACTCTGCCCCCATGGGTTGCCAGACATGCTGCGAAATGAGCTCTGCCAACGGTTGCCCTGTTGCCGCTTCAAGCACCCAGCCAATGACGTTCGTCGAGCCCGACCGGTAGCTGAATTTGCCTAGTTTTGCTTCATCCCGTCCAATCATCGGAAGAAATTCATACAGGCTTTCTGGGCCATTTTTTGGACAATAGTCGGCATCTGTCCAGCCGATAGCGCAGTCTTGAAGTCTGAACGTGGTAGTGAAATCTGGATAATCTTCGGTGTAGTCAGACCCGTCACGCATGTCGAGCACAGTTTGCAGCGCGTCGGGGGCATAGCCGCTTTTGGCGAGGGCGGGGACGTAATGAGCCACCGGCTTATCGAGGTCGATGACCCCCTGTGCCGCGAGTTTTCCCGCAACCAGTGCAACCACAGATTTGGACACAGAATTCATTAAGTGCGGCAGTTCGGGCTTGAGGCTGCCGTAGTACTGCTCGAACACAATGTCACCGTTTTTGAGAATCAGTAGGCCATCGATGTACTGCTGCTCAGCGATGTTATCAATCGCCTGCTGACGCCCCTGAAATGCAACGGAAAAATCGGTAACGAGGTCTTCACTGTTTTTAAGTGCAAGAAATTGCGTTGGGTCACGAGGAATATTCACCGTGGGGATCACTTCCCGCATGTGACTGAAAGCCCAGCGGTTGATAGGCCCGAATTGAAAGGATTCAAGGGTCAGGTTGTCGGGGCGGTCAGTTTCCTCGGCAATCGAAATTGTGTCACCGATGAGCAATACCGTCAGCAGTAGCCCCGTGAAAATCGTCTTGTCCGTGTTCATTCTCAAGAGCGCGCTCCTCGGTAGGTTAGATTGTCATTTAACACCGCGGTTTTAGCGGCGGCTAGACCGCTAATTCAAGCGGTCTGCTCCTCAACGGCTCGCCAAGCGGCATCAAAGGCCAGGTTCATCAGCGCAGTCGCTTCGGAATCGGTGTTGGCAATAGAAATGCGACCGAACTGGGCACGTCCAATTTCGTGGGGTGCCTGGCCCTCCTCCCATTTGGGGTCATAAAGACCCAAGTAAGCGTAAGCATAGCCGTGAGGAATGCGATTAACCGTAATCCCCCGAATATCGGTCTCATGGTTGAAGCCGTGTTGTCCCAACATGGATTGCAGCTGCTGGCGTATTTGTTGTTCGTAGTCGGCAAAGGGGGTGCTGTAGATTTTATGGCGAGCCATGCGCAGCTGGTCTCGGCAAGATGTTGGCTGTTCTGGACCGGTCATTGGAGAGTGCATCATGAACGCTACCATGGGGTCATTTGGGTCTCTGGGAGGCTCATAGCCACCGACAGAAACGGCGGGTGATGAACTTATCCATTGGAAAGGGTCATAGGGGCACTGAAACGAGGTGGCGCCCAGTTCAGAAAACGCCTGACCATTGTTCAGCAGCACATTGGCGTATACGAAAGGTGTTTTTACCCCGTAGCTCAGTCCCTCTTTCTGAGCGTCGGGCATTTCTGGACACAGGTGCGGGATGAGGGCGTTGTAGCAGGCCAACACGCAGTGGTCAGCGGTTACCCTCCGGGCCTTGCCCTGCTGCACGTAATCTACCTCAACCTGATTGTTGTTATTGTCGCGTACCCCGACCACAGTGCTATTAAGGCGCAGTCTTGTGGGATGGTCTTCTTGATCCAAAGCGCTGTAATTGAAGTGCGCAATCGCCACATCCTGCGTGCCCTGCATACCCGGCGCCGCCGCGGGAATCAGCTTCTGTACCAATAACCGCGCGACAGAAGCATTGCCGTCGGGAAACATTGTGACGCTGAGTAGGCTGTCTAGCACCCATTCCGCGAGTTTAGCCGAGGCCTTGCCTACCCAACCCATAGACTTGATGCCCGTGCCACCCATGGTCATGCCTTCCAGCACGGTAAGGTTCCACCCCGAGACACCGGTCAGATGCATTATCAAGACGTTTAAAACCGGCACGGTGTCCTCGGCCAGGCCGACCTTGTCCACGAGGTAGCGGTTGTAACTGTTGGCGTTAATGTAATCCCATTTTTCGCTAAGGGAGAGGTCATCCAGAAAGTCTTGGTGCCCGGCGAAGAAGTCGATCAGCTTGTCTTGCTCAGCCGTGGGCAGGGGTAATGCACGCACAGACTTCTCGTAGTCTTTGCCACCAAACATAGCGGCTAGCCAATTCCCTCTAACAGTGACATGGCCGTTTGCTCCGGGCATGGCGACACCATTTTCTGCCTGCATTTTGCCCGCAAGGAACATATTGTCGGGTGTTTGTTGGTCCATGAACTCGATGAAATCGTCATCAATGCCAATGTCTTGCATCAGCCCGCGGGCGGCATCGCTGTAGTTACTCAGGGCTTCGATGTTTTGCGCGCCACCGAGGCTAAGCATCATTCTCCCATTCTGGTGGAATTCGTTGCGCTTGGCGTGACCACCAAAGTCGTCATGATTGTCGAGTATTAGGATGCGTGCATCATTGCCCATCTTTTGTTGATAGTAGTGAGCCGCTGCCAGTCCGCTCATGCCTGCGCCGACCACGATCAGGTCATAGTGCTCATTCAATGTTTCGTAGTGTGCAGGTTTGTTGCCGCGCCAGGCCAATTCGTGGGCTACTTCAAAAGAGCCTTCATGGCTTCCTCGCATACCTGTTTGTATAGGGGGGTAATAAGCTGAAGAATCTGGCGGGCTAAATACCGTGGGGGCTTCAGCCGTTACCGGCGCGCCAGTTGCGACTTCTTTGCCACATCCGGTGAGCATTAGGCCGCCGGTGCCAATGACTGCGCCGTTTATAAAATCGCGACGTGTTATCTCAATCGGCATAGACAGGCTCTTTTCTTAATCTTTTGCATCACGTTATTTTCCGCTTTACATGTCAGTCGACAGGTTATAGCCTGTCGACTGACATGTGCAAGGCTTTCGTCGATTTTTCGATCGCCAAAATAGGATAACTCTAGTAATGAGCAACCTCACTGCTAATGATACCGCCCTCGATATTCAGATTAATCGCTTTGGTTTTTGGTGCGCCGTTATTTGTATTGCAACAGGGTTGCTATCGGCAGCACTGCCTCTGGATGTTCAGGGTGGATATGACGCAACTCCCGCAGAACGATTGAGTTGGCTCGCGGCTCACAGGGGATTGTTCATTGCCGGCTGGCTCAACCAAATCGTTGCAATGCTTACCTTGTCGGGCCTGTTTCTGGCCATCACCTGGCGAGTCCGCCTTAAAAGCCCCCTCAGTGCCCTGCTGGCAGCCGGTGCTACTGCCCTGGCGACTATGGCCTTTGTCATTCCTAAGTTTATGGCGGTCTGGACCATACCGCTGTTAGCGGAAGCGACTTTATCAGGGACGGCGGGCTCAGAGATGGCCGCCATGCTGTTGCCACTGCTTAACGTGTCGATTCCCTTCTCCCTATATACCTCATTCGATTACATGGGCTTTTGGCTTTATTCGCTGTTCGCTCTACTCGTGATGGTGCCCATGGTCGACCGCGATTGGCCGTCTAAGTTTGCGGCTTTGTCACTGGGGCTATTTGGCGTGGGTTTTCACGTGGCGTTTGCAATGCTGATCTTCGGGGTAATTGGTGCTCCAGATATTGAAGTGTCCTTTGGTCTTACCTTTATACCGTTACTACTTTTGATCTTGGTAATGGTGGCGATTTTTCGGCGCGTGAACTGATGTGATTGCTCAAAAAATTGTTACGAGAAGCGCTCTGTGATTCTCGAAAAATTTAAAAATATAACAACAACCGTTCAGTTAAGGAGATAGTGATGACAGGATTCATTCGAAAAAAGGTCTTCGTTGCCATTGCGGCTCTTACCTTCACAAGCGCTGTAAGTGCGCAGCTCGAGGAGGTGTTGGTGAGTGCGCAGAAGCGTGATCAAAGTTTGCAGGATGTTCCGATTTCGATCAGTGCCGTGAGTGAGGATATGCTCGAGAAGACCGGTATCAATACCATCACCGAGGTTATCCCTATGGTGCCCGGCCTTACGGGCGCCGATTATGGCTTGGCGACAAACAGCTGGGCGATCCGCGGTATTGGCAGCAATGATTGGACGATTGGTTCAGAGCCCTCGGTTGGCGTATTTGTCGACGATAGTTACGTAGGGCGCAACATTTTTGCCTCGTCTAATTTTTTCGATATTAACCGTATTGAGGTAGTGAAGGGGCCACAAGGGACGCTATTTGGACGCAACGCCGCCGCCGGTGCGATTAGTTTAATCACGAATAAGCCGGGTGATGAGAATGAGCTGCGCCTGGGTGCTGCACTGGGTGATGAGGGGCAGCAGCGCTACGAAGTGGTTGGCAATTGGGCGCTCAGTGATTCATTTGCGCTTCGTGTTGCCTATCAGCATCAAGAGTGGGAGGGCATGTGGACCGAAGTAAATAGCGGTGACGACATGTACACCGAGAGTGATGTGGTTCGTATTTCGGCCCGCTGGGACGTCACCGATAACCTCGAAGCGCTCATAAAATATAATTATGGCAAGGCAAAAACCAACTACACCAGCGCCATTAATATTCCTTTTAACCTCGCTGAGCCCGGGGTGGAGTATCCCGATAGCTTTGCCATTAATCAGCCCAATTTTGAGCAAAATGAAGATGATGGCCTAGGACTGCGCTTAACCTGGGCGATTAACGACACCCTGACTCTGGTGTCGATTACCGATGCCCGTAATGGGGAAAACGATTACTTTGAAGATGTCGATGGCACCGCAGATGACTGGGCCGTTGATCTGGCGCTGCTTGGCGGAATTCTCGGTGGGCTCGATATTCCCGTAGGTTTGGGCGCAGACGCTGAAACTTTTTACCAGGAGTTTCGTTTGAACGGCGGCTCTGAATCACTCACTTGGTTCACGGGCGTGAGTTATTACAGTGAAGATCTCGATAACTCGCGATGGGAGGTCGATTACGTGGCCACCGCACTGGGATTCCCTATAGGCAGCCAACGCATTGAGAGTAGGGCAGAGAATAAATCGTTTGGTATCTATGGCGATGTGACTTGGCAGATGAGCGATCGACTCGCACTCATCGCCGGACTGCGCTGGAATTCAGATGAGAAGGACTGGTGTACCAATACGTTGGTCGACGACTTTGGAGATTCTGGTGGACCAACCGACGGACCACTATGCGATGAGAAGGACTGGGACGAGTTCACCTCGCGTCTGGTAGCGCAATACAATATAAGTGACGACACCATGGTGTTTGCGAGCGTGTCGCAGGGCTACAAAGGCGGCGGCTTTAACACCTCGGTAGCAGACTTGGATGGCGATTTTATCGCCGAGACTCTCGTTCCTTTCGATCCCGAGACCAGCATTGCCTACGAGCTGGGATTAAAGTCATCCTTACTAAATGGGCGGATGCAGTTTAATGGTTCCATCTACTTCACTGATTATGAATCGCTTCAGGTCGCTATCTTTAGTTTTGATGACGGACAGCAGATCCGGGATGCCGGTAACGCGGAGACGAAGGGTTTCGAAGGAGAGCTTTCTTATGCGCTCACCGATGGCATAGTTCTGATGGCGAACTACTCGCATATGGATACGGAAATCGTGGAGGGGCCCCTAAGTGGTCAAACCCTAGCCTATGCACCGGAGGATACCTTTTCAATCGGTGCGAATATTAACCACGCCTTTTTAGGTGGCAGCCTCAACTGGTTTGCCATGTACAACTACACGGGCGAGTTTTATCACGACATTGGTAACGCTGTTGAAGAGAAGTCTTACGGTTTACTCAACGCTAACGTGACCTACCAACCTGAGAGTGCGCGTTGGGATGTATCCTTAACTGCCGACAATATCACTGATGAAGACTATGCGGCGTTTCGCGCGGACTTTGGCTGGGGAGACCAATTGCATTGGGGCTATAAGCGAATGATGCGTGCCGAATTTAACCTTTATTTCTGATTACCCAGGCGAGGAATGGCTATGTTTTACCCCATTATCAGGGCTGTTTGTTTGGGTTGGCTTATTGGAGGAAGCGTGATGTCTGGGGTTGTGCAGGCAGCGACCGAAATACTCTCTCTTAACCCAGCATCCCTTCGAGAAATGACACTGGAGAGCATTCCGCCCTGGCCCGACGATATGGTGCTCTCGGGCACCAATGAACACTGGCAAAAAATACTTCACGAGGGCGAGTTTGTGATTGCTCTGTACGAAGCAATGCCGGCGACTATCGATGTGGCCGTACCCTATACCTACGATGAATATGTACTGGTGCTTGAGGGCAGCGTTGTGCTGACTTCTACCGAAGGTGTCCGTCAGGCGTATCAAACCGGCGACCAATTTCTTGTGCCTCAGGGGTGGACGGGTACCTGGGAAATGCCCAGTCGTTTCAGAGAGCTGATCATCGTTGAAACAGAGCAGTGGGAGGCCTCGGACAGCTTGCTGGAGGCGCTATCCGCCAGCCCTCCAAAAGCAGGTTCTAGTACCCCAGAAGCGCTTCCGCTGTTGGCTAATACACTCCAGCAAGCTGAGTTGGACAGTCTTCCACCTTGGCCTGAAGGTGTCGTGCTCACAGGTACCAATGCCCACGGGCAAAAAGTATTGCATGAAGGGCAGTTGGTCTCAGTTTTGTATGGCGCTGAGGCCGCGCTTTTGGAGGTCGGGGCACCGTTTCCCTACGACGAATATGTTTTCGTTGTCGAGGGACAAGTGATTCTCACCTCAACGGGTGGAAGCCCGAAAACCTTTGGTGTGGGGGACAGTTTCCTGGTGCCAAAAGGCTGGATGGGTACCTGGGATATGCCTGTGAAGTATCGCGAGAAAATTATTGTCGAGACCAAGGCCTGGAATATCGACGAAGGCTGAAAGTCTGAGGAAGTTTGGCGATGAATAAAGATAAAAAACTGAAAATTACGCGACGCGACTTCCTAGACGGCGTTGCGATGATGGGGGGGGTGGCTGCGCTATCCCCTCTCCACGTTTTCGGTGAGCATACCCAAGAGGAGCTTTCGGTGGGCGTTTATCCACCGACCCTCACGGGACTAAGGGGTAATCATCCCGGATCTTATGACGTAGCCCATGCTCTGGCGAGAGGCGGCCAGCGTCCAACTGAATTCGAAGAGGTCGACAATGTTTACGACCTCGTTGTGGTGGGGGCTGGTATCAGTGGTCTGACGGCAGCGTATCTCTTTCGCAAGCGGTTTGGTGCAGCTGCGAAAATTCTGTTGCTAGACAATCATGACGATTTTGGCGGCCATGCCAGGCGGAATGAATTCACTGCTGATGGCAGAACACTGTTGGGGGTGGGAGGCAGCCTAAATCTAGAGCAAGCTGCTATGGGTGATTCAGCGCGATCATTGCTAGAAGAAATTGGCGTTGATTTTACCTCCCTGCGTCAAGGTATTGAGCCCGACTATGTGATTTACGATCCTATGTCTTCACACGGATTGTATTTGAATGCGTCGGTCTACGGGACCGATAGAGCAATGAACGGTCAGTGGAACCTCACTTGGGCAGGCGCGGGAGATTTTCAATCGGCAATTCGCTCACTGCAGCTGCCGCCGTCTGATGAGCAAGGTCTGATTAATCTTATTAGCGGTGAGCAGGACTTTTTGCCGGGCATGTCCGCGCAAGAACGCGAGCAGTTTATGCACAGCACGTCCTACGAAAGCTTTTTATCAGAGCACGTAGGGCTCTCCCCGGGGGCCGTTCAAATTACAGAACCGTGGATAAAAGCGCTATTTGGTGTGAGCGTTGCGAGCGTTTCCATTTATGAAGCTCTTTACACTGGTGCTCCCGGTGCCGCCGCTCTACTGCCGCCGACACCGGAGGCTTCAGATCCTGACCCAGAGAATGCGGAGACCGAAGCTCCTGAAGCCGAAAACCCCGGCGCCGATCGTTATCCGATATACCCCGATGGCAATGCATCGGTTGCCCGACTTCTGGTGCGGCACTTAATTCCTGCGGTGGCTGCGGCTAATACTGAGGAAAATACCGAGGAAAATATTGTCACCAGCATCTTTGATTACACACAGTTAGACCGTGAAGGAGCGCCGGTGCGGCTTCGTCTTAACAGCACCGCGGTTAATGTGCGTAATCGAGACGACGGTCTTGTCGACGCTTCTTATGTGGTTGCTGGAAAGGCTCAAACCGTTCGAGCAAAGCACTGCATACTCGCTGGGTACGGCGGAATGGTGCCGCATTTGTGTCCTGAATTACCCCCTGCGCAAAAGGAAAGTTTGGCTTACGGGGTAAAGGTGCCCTTTATTTGTACTAACGTTTTATTGCGATCAGGCGCGGCAGTCCGCAAGGCTGGGGTATCGGGTTATCAATGCCCAGGCAGCTTCTATAGCCTTGTAGCCACGGCACCCCCAGTGTCCCAGGGCAATTTTCAACCGCCCACTAAGCTCGATGACCCTGTTGTAGTGTGGATGATTCATGCTGCGGCGCCTCCAGCTTCTGGTGATCAATCTTCTCGAGATTTATACCGCTTGGGCAGGCACCAATTGTTATCAATGTCTTTCGAAGATATTGAGGCAGCTACGCTGAGTCAGCTGTCGGGCATGTTCGGGGCAACGGGTTTTAACGCAGAAACCGACGTCGAAGGGATTACGGCGAACCGTTGGGCCCATGGCTACGCTTACGAGTACATGGAATTGCATGACCCTGCGTGGCCTGAGGGTGAGGCCCCGCACGAACTGGGCCGAGCACCTATTGGCCGCATCAGCATCGCCAACTCCGATTCCGAGGCTTACGCTTATGTGCAATCGGCTATTGATGCCGCAATTAGAGCGGTTGACGAGGTATTGGCATGAAGGCCGGGGGGGTTCACAAACTCGGCTTGGGTTGCCGTTTAAGTCTTAATGAAAGTGGGCGTGTTTGCGTAGGATATTGCGGAGGGTAGGTATTTTGATTCCATCGATTGGCCACATTCCTGCTGCAGCCGCCAAGAAATTTGGTGATAAAACCGCGCTGGTGTTACCCGAGCGGTCACTGTCTTTTAATGATCTGGAAAAACTGAGCAATAATTTTGCTAATGCCCTGGTGACCCTAGGTATTCAACCCGGTGATCGGGTCACGCTCTATTCTGGCAACTGCTGGGAATGGGTGGTGAGTTACTACGGTGCGCTGAAAACTGGAGCGGTCATCAACCCCATCAATGTCATGCTCACTCCCAGCGAGGTGGAGTTTGTTGCCAATGATTGCGGTGCTTCTATTGTTATCGCCTCCCATGAAAAAGCGCTGTCACTGAAAAGCGTCAAAGAAAATGCTCAGGTCAGAGAGTTGATTGCCTTCGGTGACGCGGCGTTGCCTGAGGGTATGCTGTCATTTAACGAGCTCTTGGCGGCGGGTAGCGACGCCTTTCAAATACCCGATATCGATCCTGATAGCCTATCGACTATCGGCTACACGTCGGGTACCACCGGCCACCCCAAGGGTGCTTGCCTGTCCCATCGCAGCATTGTCTTGAACGTGGCCATGACGGCCTTAATGCATCAGCGCAGTGACCACGATACGGTTGTTACTGCTTTGCCGTGCCCTCACGTTTACGGCAACGTGGTCATGAGCGGTGCAATACAAAACGGCATGACTCTGGTGTTACACCCGAGTTTTGAAGAACAAACAATTTTAAGAAGTATTCAAGCGCATAAGGCCACCCTGTTTGAGGGTGTTCCCACTATGTTCATGTTTCTTCTAAATCATCCTGACTTTAATCAATACGACCTATCTTCTTTGCGCTGCTGCACTGTGGGTGGACAGACGATGCCCAAGCCTAAAATGGAAGAGGTTGAAGCGCGCTTCGGCTGCCCGCTTATAGAGCTGTGGGGTATGACCGAGCTGGGGGGGCTAGGCAGTACCTTTGCCGCTAACGGCCCGGTGAAACACGGTTCTATTGGTGTGGCGTTGCCCTATACAGAAGCAAGAATTGCTCACCCCGAAAATGCCAATGAAACACTACCTGTAGGCGAGGTAGGGGAGCTAATGGTTAAGGGCGGCATTGTCATGCTGGGCTATTACGGCAATGAGCAGGCGACCCGAGACACGATTGAACCTGACGGTTGGCTGCATACCGGCGATCTGGCGTCTATGGACGACGACGGCTGTATTTTTATCGTCGATCGCAAAAAAGACATGATTTTGACCGCGGGTTACAACGTTTATCCCGCAGAGATTGAGCGGGTGGTGGCGGGTCATCCCGACGTTGCTTTGGTGGCAGTGGGCAGTATTCCTGATGAAGAAAAAGGCGAGTTGGCCAAGGCTTATATCGTGCCCAAGGTTGGCGCCACCCCCAGCGCAGATAACGTGATTGCTTATTGTCGCGAGCATTTGGCCGCCTACAAGGTGCCCCGGGCTGTTCAATTTGTAGATGATTTACCAAAAACCAGTACCGGCAAAGTGATGCGTCGTGAACTGAAGACGCTTGACTAGGCTATGAACGTGGAGACCCCGCAATGAAAGTAGATAGTAATTTTGTGATGAGCATCAATGGTGATGCTGTAACCACCGAACACACCCAGCCTGTTTACAATCCGGCCACACGGGCTGTTTTTGCTCAGGTACCGGATGCGTCTCGGGAGCAGCTTGATCAAACGGTTGGCTTCGCTCGGGCGGCACTTAAGGGTTGGGCAGCAACGCCGGCTGAAGGCAGACAGGCGGCCCTTGAGCGTTATGCCAGTTTGATTGAGGCCCATGCTGAGGAATTTGTATCACTGCTTACACGGGAGCAGGGCAAGCCTAAAGCAGGAGCAGAATGGGAAGTGTTTGGTTCAGTTGATTGGCTGCGGGCAGTGGCGTCCCAGCGGCTTCCCGATGAGGTCGTTGAAGATGGTGATGACCGCCGTGTGGTAACGCGCTTTACCCCAGTGGGTGTTGTCGGGGCGATTGTGCCGTGGAACTTCCCTATATTGCTGGCGATTTGGAAAATTGCACCGGCGCTGATGGCAGGATGCACGATGATCCTCAAGCCTTCGCCCTACACGCCCCTGTGTGATCTGAAGCTCGTTGAGCTTGCTCAGGAGGCTTTTCCACCGGGTGTTATCAACGCCGTAAGTGGGGGCGATGATCTGGGTATTTGGATGACAACTCACCCGGACATCAACAAAATTGCTTTTACCGGTTCCACTGAGACGGGGCGACACGTAATGAAGTCGGCGTCAGAAACTATCAAGCGTGTCACGCTTGAGTTAGGGGGCAATGACCCTGCTATTGTCTTGCCTGATGTCGATGCCAAGACTCTAGCACCCCAGCTCTTCTGGGCGGCTTTCCAAAACAACGCACAGTTTTGCAACTCCACTAAGCGGCTCTACATCCACGAAGATGTTTACGACGACGTGAAAGAGGCTCTCGTCGATTTCATAACGCAGCAGATTAAGGTGGGTGATGGTGCGGAAGCCGATACTGACTTGGGTCCTATTCAAAACTCTATGCAATATGGGAAAGTTCAGGACTACTTTGCCGATTGTCATACGCAGGGTTATCAATTTGCGGTTGGGGGCCACATTGACGAATCTGCAGCGGGGTGGTTCGTGCCCGTATCTCTGGTTGATAACCCTCCCGATGATTCGCGCATCGTCTGTGAGGAGCCCTTCGGCCCAATATTACCGTTGCTGAAGTGGTCTGATGAGTCGGATGTCATCGCTAGGGCAAATGACACGATTTACGGCCTGGGAGCGTCGGTTTGGGGTAATGACCAAGTGGCCGTCGAGCGTATTGGCCGACAGCTTGAAGCGGGCACGGTTTGGCTCAATGAAGTTCACCAGTATTCACCCTTTCAGGCTTTTGGCGGACACAAACAATCCGGATTAGGCTGTGAAAATTCACTACACGGTTTGATGGAATACACCAACTGGCAAACTATGACGATGAATAAATCTCCTGAAGTGTGAGTGCCGGTACAGCGTAGGCTGTGGGCTGGCGTTTCAGGCGGGGGTGTCCCTCTAAATGCATAACCGCGCTGCGGTAAGAGCTGGGTCAAAAGAAGCGCGACTGCCCCTGTTATAGTGGTAATGCCCCACCGAAGTCGCGGGCGCTAGTACTAAGGAGCATTGGTGGATTACGGAGCAGTCAGTTTAATACCTACGGCCCTCGTTTTGGCGCTGGCAATTTGGAGCCGCCGAACACTCGAGTCGGTGATATGTGGTGCTATCGTCGCGTTCCTGATTATGGACGGCTGGCAGTTTGCCGACCGTCTGGCGACTGTCACTACCGAGGTTCTCGCCGACGAATCGACGGCCTGGGTGCTGTTGGTTTGTGGTCTTTACGGCAGTTTCATCGCTTTACTGGTTAAGGGCGGTGGTGCCTATGCTTTTGGCGAATGGTTAGCGCCCAAACTGAAAGGTAAGCGGAGCAGCCTGTTGGCTACGTGGATGTTGGGTCTGGTTATTTTTCTCGATGATTATCTGAACTCCCTCACAGTGGGCGCCACCATGAAGTCGGTTACGGATCGATATAAGACTTCGCGTGAAATGCTGGCCTATGTGGTGGATTCTACTGCGGCACCCATGTGTTTACTGATTCCCATCTCGAGTTGGGGCGTCTACTTTGCGACACTATTGGAAAAAAATGGGGTGGCCGATTCAGGGCAGGGTATTGCGCTGTTTGTCGAATCCATCCCCTATATGTTTTACCCATTACTGGCGATTGTCGTGGTGCCGCTGGTGATATTTGGCGTCATACCCCTGGTAGGTTCAATGCGTGCCGCTGAAATGCGCGCCGAAGAAACCGGCGACCTTGGCGTGGTTGAAGACACGACTTTGGCTGTTGAAGCTTCAGAAAACGCGACTAAGAGTGTGTTTTTCTTTCCAATAGCAGCCTTACTATTTTTTACGGTAGTTCCTTCGGTAGACCTGCTGAGGGGGGTCATTCTTGGCATCGTTGTCACGCTTGTGCAGTACAGCGTACTTAGAATTATGCCCCTAACTGAGCTTTTTGATACTTGCATTGAAGGGCTTAAATCGATGGTTCCGGTGTTGGCTATGCTATTGGCGCTGTTTGTATTTGTGGAGGCTAACAATGCTATTGGCCTGACAGATTATGTGATTGCCGGCATTGAGCCCTACATGACGGCCACGCTGCTACCGGTACTGATTTTCATTGCGATATCAGCTGTGGCTTACACCACGGGATCAAATTGGGGTGTGATCGCAATTGCTATGCCGGTAGTTTTCCCTCTGGCAGAGGCCTTTGATGTCAATACACCGCTCATGGTTGGCGCACTGTTGTCAGCGAGTTGTTTTGGCAGCCATGCATGTTTTTATTCAGACTCCACGATTTTGAGTGCACAGGGTGCAGGCTGTAAAACTTACGATCACGCT
>Ga0209251_1001440_pt1 | contig 18138 bp, 17 predicted proteins | sample SaaInlV_100m_DNA_6_FD_184665 | JGI IMG/M metagenome (GOLD analysis project Ga0209251, IMG submission 184665) | Marine microbial communities from expanding oxygen minimum zones in the Saanich Inlet - Saanich Inlet SI073_LV_10m_DNA (SPAdes) (version 2) | ecosystem: Environmental > Aquatic > Marine... | reverse complement strand
AACATGCCCACCTGATACGGTTGAAATCACAAAGATCTTATGCCCGTACCTTTGTAGCGGTTTCAATAATACTCTCACGCAATATACCTTCAATGTCCATAATCATTGGTTCATCCATAATCAAGGTAGGTGATAAGATTAGAATATTTGCAAGCGGACGCGCAATTAGACCACGTTTTTGAGCGGATTGTGCAAGTTGCAAGCTAAAATTTGTTTCTGCAGAAAATGTTTCTTTCGTGGTTTTATCCGCAACAAATTCAATACCCATCATAAAGTGGCTACCGCGCACTTCGCCAACAACGTCCAAATCATCCAACCCACGCAGTGCATTTTCAAAGATTTTTCCTGTGGTTTTGACACGTCCAGGAATGTCTTCGTTCTCTAAAATCGCAATATTGGCTAGACCAGCAGCACAAGCGGCTGGATGGCCAGAATAAGTCATGCCATGAGAGAACATTGCATCAGGGCCAGAAATCACCTCGTAAATTTCATCCGAGATAATCGTGGCGGATAAGGGCTGGTAACCTGAAGTGATACCTTTGGCGGTACATATAATGTCAGGTACCATCCCATAGATATCTTCAGAGGCGAACATCTCACCAAGACGACCCCACGCGGTTACAACCTCATCTGCGACGTACATAATGTCGTAGCTAGATGTGATTTCACGCATCCGCTTGTGGTAGCCATCAGGAGCCACAAGCACACCACCTGCACCCATGATTGGTTCCGCGAAGAACCCTGCAATGTTGTCTGCACCGATGCATTCAATCGTGTCGATCATATCTTTTGCTAGCACTTCAAGAAACTCTGCATTGCTCATACCGTCTTCACCTTCACGGTACTGATAGGGTGAACGGAGGTGGTGGACTAGTCCGTCAGCCGCCGTGTCCCAGCCATTAGAATAGGCAGGAGTCGTGAGAGCCATCGCCATGTGCGTTGACCCGTGATATGCGCCCATACGAGACAACAGTTTCTTTTTGTTCGGGCGGCCCTTTAAGTTATTATAGTGGTGTAGCATCCGCACCGCGGTATCATTTGCAACTGATCCAGAGTTAGCAAAATAAACTTGGTTAAGGCCATCAGGGGCCAATGACGTTACTTTTTTCGCTAATTCAGCGGCAGCAGGGTGGGTGAAATTGTAGAAGGTTGAATAATAGTCCAGCATTTTTAACTGTTCTGAAATTGCGTCAATTATCTCAGTACGGCCATGGCCAACGTTTACACACCAGAGACCACCGATACCATCAATCAACTCGTTGCCTTCGCTATCAGTTACATAAGCGCCTTTTGCGCCAATGATAGCGGTCCGGGCGTCTTGTTGTTTCAGGCCATGCAGATTGGCGAAAGATTGGATCAGGTGGCTGTCGGATGTTAGGATATCATCAGTGCCGGTGGGGATATCAAGCGTCAATAGGTTACCTTTCTAAAATCTGTATGCTGTGTAGAAAGCATGGATGGTTTGATTTTATCTGTTTCGGTCAGATCGGTGATGAGAAGAGTTTCTGCGTTGCGGGTGGCTTGGATTAAGATTGTTTCAGCGGGGCCAGCAATGACAGATTGTCCGCAAAACCAAAGGCCGTTGTCTGCGCCGCAATAGTTAGCGTAAATAATAGTTTGATTGTTTTCAGTCGCACGGGATGGGACGATTGTGTTACTCACAAGGCTAAAATCTGCGGGGTTAGCGGTGGGTACAAAAATGCGTTTGACACCAATGGTTGCAAGCGCGTAGCAGTGTTGAGCAAATTCAATATCATAACAGATGAGGATTGCTGTTTTCACGCCGTCAAGAGTGAAGGTACAGTAACTGTCCCCGAAGGCAAAAATTGATTTTTCGATTGGCCCCCAGAGTTGGATTTTGCGATAATGGCCAAGTTTGGTTCCACTACTATCAAAAGTGCTGGCACTGTTGTAAATTTTTTTTCCATCTCGTTCAGCCCAGCCTATTGTCAGTCCACATTGGTGTTTTTGGGCAAGAGTTGCGCATTGCATTTCCCAATCGCCACCGATGGGTTGAGCAAGCTCTTCGTGAAGGTGCATTTGGTTATATCCCAGTAGGTAGAGTTCTGGAAACACAACCATTTTTGCACCTTGTTTGGCGGCTTGTGCCAGTGTTTCATTTATTTTTCTAAACGCCTGAACCATATCGCCTTCAGGCGACGGGCCTTGGTATGCTGCAATTATCATTCCCGCTCCTTTCTATGGGATGGTGGCGTTATACGGCTTCAAAGCCCGTTAAAACATTGACAGTATTTAAACCGATTTCTGCAATATCATAACCACCTTCCATTATGAACAGAGTTGGAAGATCAAGCGCTGCGATATCCGTGCCAATGGTTGTGAAATCAGGGGATTTGAGTTTGAAAAAGCTGATGGGATCAGTTTCAAAGGTATCAACTCCCAACGAAATAATAATGGCATTAGGTTTAAAAGCAATGACCTTCGCAAGGGCATTCTTCAGATTGGAACGCCATGTATCAAACGAAGTGCCTGGAGGCATTGGATAGTTGTGATTGAATCCCAAGCCTCTACCTGTACCTGTCTCATCTGCATGGCCCAAAAAATGGGGAAAGGCATCCATTGGGTCGCCGTGCAGCGAGAGAAAAAGAACGTCGTCACGAGTGTAAAAGATATCTTGTGTGCCGTTTCCGTGATGAAAATCCACATCAACGATGGCAATGCGATCCATTCCTTTATCACGCAGTGATTGAGCAGCTATAGCCGCGTTGTTTAAGAAGCAATATCCACCATACATATCATATGCAGCGTGATGTCCTGGTGGGCGACATAAGGCAAAGGTGTGGTTTCCAGACAGGACATTTTGGGCTGCACTAAGGGCGACTTGGGCGCTAGAATAAGCAGCTTCCCATGTGCCTTTGGTAAACGAGGTTTCAGAGGCGAGCGCATAATATCCAAGTTGACCTTCTATGAAGTTTGGCTTTTTGTCAGACATACGCCGTGCAGGCCAGCAGGTTGGCAGCGCTTCACCTTTAAATCCCTCTGCCTCCCAGAGAGCCCAAGCGTTTTGGAGAAATTGCACAAATTCAGCATCATGGATTGCAAGAATCGGATCCATGCCATGATCGTCAGGAGCAACAATGGGGCCGAGTCCAACTTCAGAAATACGATCGTGTATATATAGCGCCCGCGAGGGGCGTTCAAAGGGCTGCACCAATTGGCCTCCAAACAGTTCGCTTTTGGCATCACGGAGTTTGTGTTTTTCTGAATAGAACGTTTTCATAAACTGACCTTAGATTTGGGTCAGAGAACGGAATAATCCGTTCTCTGGTTTTTTAGTTACTTTTTCAGGTTGGTCCAGATTGTGTCATAGACAGCCTGAACATCTTGCGAGCAAGCCTCTACCAATTGGCCCACTGGCGTAGCAGGTGGATTGGATTCTGGGGAGTTTTTCACCGCATCAGATAAGAAAGGTTCAGTACCATTTACCCCTGCCGTGTAAGCTGCATAGTTGGTTAGTGCAGCAGCATTCTCTGGTTCCAGCATAAAGTTCATGAACTTGAGTGCGTTGGAGCGGTTTGGGGCATCTTTCAACAGAACAATGTTATCCATCCAAACCACATATCCTTCTTTGGGGAACGCATATTCTACGTTAGCGCCTTCTTCGCGGGCCTTGGCCGAGAATCCAGACCAGATCATCCCAACTGAAGCATCACCAGAGACAAGCACATCTTTGGCCACGTCAGAACCAAAGCTAGCCCAATGCGGTTTTGCAGAAATTAACAGATCATTCAACGCTTTGAGTTGTTCACGATCCGAAGAACATTGTGGAATACCCAAATACATGGAACCAAGCGCGAGGAGTTCCCCTTGACTATCAAGTACGTTGATCTTGCCTTGGACTTCCTTTGGCGGATCAAAAACCATCGCGAGTGTATTGATATCACCTTTGTAATCATCTCTGTTTACAGCAAAACTAGTAGATCCCCATTGATAAGGAACTGAACTTTTGCGTTCAGGATCAAAGCTGAGGTTCATCTGCTGATCCATGATGTTGCCAAAGTTTGGCATCTCGTCTTGCGTAAATGTATCAAGCATGCCTTCGCCACCCATGATATCTACCATATAATCTGATGGAACGGCGACGTCGTAGGTTCCCATTTTACCAGCCTTAAGTGAGGCCAACATAGCTTCATTGGAATCGAATGTATCCATTGTAACTTCAACACCAGATTCTGACACAAATTTGTCAATCAGATCTTGGGGTAAATATTCGAACCAGTTATAAATCACCAGTTTACCGTCCGCACTGGCTGCATTTGCAGCGAGCGTCAGGACTAGCGCAGAGGCGCCGAGTTTGAGTAGTTTTTTCAATTTAAGTCTCCCTTGGTTATGTCGTCGTCATTGTTTCTTGTCCCCCATCCGCCCGACGAAATAGGACAGGGTGACAAAGACCACGGATACTACGAGTAGTAGTGTAGAAATTGCCATAATATTGGGTTTGATGCCTTGTCTCACGGCACCATAAATTGCAGTAGGCAGAGTTTCGATACCTGCACCTTTGACAAAATTGGTGATGATAAAGTCATCAAGAGAAATGATAAATGCCAGTAAGAATCCAGACATGATTCCTGGTGTCATGAGAGGGAGAAGTATTAGACGGAAGGTTTGAAATCGCGTGGCATATAGATCTTGGGCGGCTTGTTCGAATGTTTCTTCAATCCCTTGCATCCTCGCCGCGATAGGCAAATAGGCAAAAGGGATACAAAAAACAATATGTGCCAGCACAATAGTAAGGTAGCCAGCGGTAAAACCAATAGCCGAGAAAAAGATGAGCGTGGCGACGGCAGTCACAATTTCTGGCACCATTAGAGGCAGATTGATCAGCGCAAAACTGGCAGATTTCCCACGAAACTTTCCTGAGCGAAGCATAGCGGTGGCGGCCATCGTCGCTATAATGGTGGCAGATGTTGCAGCGAGCAGAGCAATTGTGACCGAATTGTAAGTGGCTGTTCTGAATTTGGGAGCTTCGACCCCAAAAAATACTTCTTGATACCACCGCAGGGATAAGCTGTCCCATCGGGTGATTGAAGCACTGTCATTGAAGGAATAAATCATTACAATAATTAACGGTGTATAAAGCAGAAATAGACACAAAAATGTCAGTGGTAAGAAACCAGGAAAGCGGCGTAAGTCAAGGGTTTTAGTAGCCATTATCCCTGCTCCCTTGTTTGTTGGCGAGCGTAAAGTGTGAGAACCACTAGTACCATCGATAAAAGGATCATCGAGGCAGCCGCACCAAAGGGCCAATTGCCAGCAGCGCCTTTGAATTGCTCTTCGATCAGAGAGCCAATCATGAAGTTCTTTGCTCCACCCAATAGGTCGGGTGCAAGGAAAGCCCCAAGACTTGGTACAAATACAAGAATGCATCCTGCAATGATCCCTGGCTTCACAGTAGGAAGAATAATTTGTGTCAAGATTATAGTTCGCGAGGCGTAAAGGTCAGCAGCGGCCTCTGACAGCGCAAAATTATAGCGTTCAACAGCAGCATAAATTGGCAACACCATGAACGGCAAGTAGGAATAGAATAGGCCAAGTTGGACAGCCAGATTAGTATTGATGATGTGAATTGGTTCCGAGATCAGGCCACTGTTGATTAAGAGTTCATTCATTGGGCCATTGTCGCGGATCAGAAATTTCATCGAAATTGTCCGGATCAGTAGGTTCACCCAATAGGGGATGGTAATTAAAAATAACCAGATGGAACGGTTGCGACCCGTGCGGGTAGCAATGAACCATGCTGTAGGGAAGCCGATGATAAGGCAGAACACTGTAGCAACCGCCGCTTGCCAGATCGAACGCCAGAAGATGATTATATAGGTCCATTCAATTTTTGGCGCTTCGTCCCCAAAAAGACCACGATAAAAGAAAAACTGGTCATAGGCACTTAGTGAAAATTCCCAAATCACACCGCCACGAAATTCTTTGGTCAGGAAAGAATAAATCATCATTATCCCAACTGGCAGCACCAGAAAAAATCCAATTATGATCCAAGCGGGTAGGATCAGTGGTATTCCAAAGCCAGCATAGGTGCTGGTGCTTGAGGTTGGTGTGTGCTGTGGACTTGCTGCCATCAGTCCACCAACAGACGAGCAGCGTCTGCTTCGAATTCTAGGCCAACAGCTTGACCAACTTCGGGTATCTGAATTTGTGCAGAGTTTTGCATGCGAACGGTAACTTTTTCACCACGGGTCAAGGTCACTTCGACGTGCACATCTGTACCAAGATAAATGTGCCGTGTTGCATGACCCTGAACAAGGCCGCGGTCTGTTGTATTTATTGCAATGCGTTCAGGACGCACGGACAAATGGCCTGGGCCTGCATGTGCTCCATCTGCGGCGGGGCAAGTAATCTGCGCACCACCAGGCAAAATGCATGAGCCCTTACCTCCTGCAAGATCTGTGACGTTCACTTCAAGTAAATTGGTTTCACCTATGAAATCAGCCACGAACTTGTTTTTTGGTGCTTCATATATGTCACGCGCAGTTCCTACTTGTTGCACTTGCCCACCTTCAATCACTGCAATGCGATCTGACATGGTCAGTGCTTCCTCTTGATCGTGGGTGACGAAAATAAACGTGATCCCAGTTTGGTGTTGTATTTGTTGCAATTCTAACCGCACCGCTTGTCGCAGCTTTAGATCTAGTGCCGACAAAGGTTCATCAAGTAACAGTACCTTTGGGCTAGGTGCAAGAGCACGTGCAAGAGCGACACGTTGTTGTTGACCACCAGATAGCTGATTTGGCATTCGGTCTGCAAAATCTGAGAGCTGAACAAGTTCGAGCACTTCACCCACACGGATTTTCGCAGTGGCTTTATCATGACCTAAACGGAGCAATCCAAACATGATATTTTGTGTAACATTCATGTGGGGAAATAAGGCGTATTGCTGGAAAACTGTGTTGACTGGTCGCTCGTTTGGCAGCAAATCAGCAATATTTTGTCCATAAAGAACAATCGCGCCATTGTTAATATCTTCGAAACCAGCAATTGTACGTAACAAAGTGGTTTTACCACAGCCTGATGGCCCAAGCAGCGTGAAGAATTCATTGTCTCGAATATCAAGATTCACATCTTTTAAGGCGGCGAATGCACCGTACATTTTGGTAACATTCTGGATATCAACTGCGATGTTGTTGTTCATCTCGTACTTTGTTCCTTCACAGCTAATAGAGCATCGTCAAAAGTATCTATTAATAACTCTAATCTTAATATCATAAGATTACTACGTAATTGGGTTAAGCATTGTTTCCCTCAGCCAATATTAGGCAAAAGCTAAGATTAAATCTTGCCTGCATACGGAACTTTATGGTTTATTTTCTATATAGTTGTATCATGCCTTCATTGACTTACCTAAAGCCCAAGATCATCCACAAAAACCTTATCTTTCCGTATTCTAAGGACTTCTAAGGATAAAATTTATTGTATTAAATCGACGATGAACTCATCTTATGCTAGATTAAGCTGCCATAAGATTTTGCCGTGTGACACAAATCAATGAATTCGATTAACAACAAGCACCTCTTAATCCAGTCCACGTAGATCAAACATTATGCACTCAGCTCTTCAATTATTCCAGCCAACATCCGGTTACATGAAATAAGCTGACTATGATTAATGTATTCGTCTGCTTTATGCCCCTGCCTTGCCATGGAACCAGGGCCACAAACAACGGTAGGAATGCCAAGCTCGTCAAAAAAACCAGCTTCAGTTCCAAAAGTAACTTTGGTTGTTTTTTTGACCTCAAGGAGTTTCTGTGCCAGCTTGGATGCATCTGAAGAGGCAGAAACATCAAGACCAGGATAGGCGTTGATTTGATTAATCTCTATCTTGGAATCTGCAAAAATGGCGCGGTAGGGTAACAGAATTTCTTCCGACATAACTCGTAGCCGATCCATTATTAATGCTGGGGCATCTTCAGCAATGTGGCGGTATTCAAAGGTCATCATTGCACGTTCTGGAATCATGTTCAGGGCAGCACCACCCCACATCTTACCAACATGCAAAGTGTTATAAGAGATATCATAGGCAACATCCTGCGCACCATAATCTACAAACCATCGCTGCATATCCTTCAAGCCTGTGATCAAGTCGGCAGCTATATGCAAAGCACTGACAAAATTGGGAGCAAGCGCCGAATGCCCAGCCTGACCAAAACATACCGCTTCAAGTTCTACTTTTCCTTTGTGACCAGTAGCCACCTGCATCTCTGTCGGCTCTCCAACAAAGCAAGCCCTTGGGGTTCCAATAATTTGAGGCAAACTGCCCATCATTTCCTGAATACCTACACAACCAATTTCTTCATCATAAGAAAAAACTAACTTGAGCGGTTCTTTCATTTGCCTCCGACTTGCAATATCAGCTGATCGCAACATGCAAGCGACATAGCCCTTCATGTCCGTAGTGCCACGCCCATAGAGCCGATCCGATTTATGGGTTAGAGAAAAAGGATTTTGGGTCCAGTCTTGCCCTTTTACGGAAACAACATCGGTATGACCAGAAAGCAAAATACCACCAGACGATTGCGGCCCAATCTCTGCATATAGTCCAAGCTTTCCAGTTTGCTTGGATGGCAAGGGTGTACATCGAGCACCACGAGTTTCCAGAAAGTTCTGAATAAATGCTATTATCTCTACATTTGGTTTGCCACTTACTGTATCAAACCCAACCAATCTCTCCAAAACCTCAAGTGTCAGCTTCATAGGCTCAATCCACTGCCAGTTGTGTAATCTCTCTACGGAATGGCAAGTTGTCAGCAATATCCTCACCATCCAGCTCACGTGCATAACGATGTCCCGCATAAGTTGCCCAAGCAATTGGACCTGGCGCATTTGCATCACCAATCAATTTAACTGATTTTATACCTGCATCGGCCCATTCCATCTCACGTTCTTTGAGCATATTGAAGACACTATTATTTTCCAATTTAGAGGCAACTACTACAACTGCGTCACACTCAAAGTTCTGTATCATGCCTGTATAAACACAATCAGACACGACATGGCCCACAGCGATTTGTGTAACACCACGGTTGAGAACGATTTTTGCACCCATCTCAGCCAATTTTTTGTGAATCGCATGTTGCTCTAACGTATTCACAGTCCAATCAGACAAATAAGCCGAGGGCGTTATTATTGTAACGTCACAATTTTCCGAAATAAGTAGTTCGGCCATAACTCCGCCCATATAGTAATGGTCGTCATCATAAATCACCACTTTTCCAGATAACTTTTTACCAGACATAATATCATCAGGTGTATAGATTGGCATCGCACTATCCATTGGCATCGGGACAACATGTTGCCGGCTCACACCATCCACTCGCCACTTTGCACCAGTGGCAATACAAATATTTTGAAACCCAAATTCAAGGATATTATCTGAGTCCAGTTCACTATCAAAGTAAGTCTCAACATTAGGCTTTTGGCTGATCTGGTATTCTCGATAATCAATAACTCTGCCCCATGCGGACAGGCCAGGCAATTTACGCTCATGTGTTACACGCCCACCAATCATAGTGTCCGCTTCGGCTATTGCTACATCGTATCCACGCTCAGACAATGCACGTGCTGCTTCAAGTCCCGCAGGACCAGAACCAACAACAAGAACGTTTTCGCTTTTACCTTTCACGTTCATCTGCTCTGGATGCCAGCCTTTGCGCCACTCCTCCATGAAAGTCGGATTTTGCGTGCATCGACTTATAGACATAGTCATGTCGCCCGTAATACAAATATTACAGCCAATGCATTCGCGGATGTCCTCAATCCGCCCTTCTTCAATTTTCTTGGGTAAGAATGGATCAGCAATGGAAGGTCTCGCGCAACCGATAAAATCAAGTGTGCCAGAGCGGATCATTTTAGTCATCACATCAGGCGAGGTGAAACGCCCCACGCCAACAATGGGTTTATCAGTCAACTCATGGATACCACGCACTAACTGTTCTTGAGCTCCCTCTTCTTTGAAGCGCGATGGGCCTGAACAATCTTCCCATGTACCTTGCGCCAAATCCCAAAGGTCAGGTAGATCACGGTTCATCTCAATGAAGTCGCGCACTTCTGAGTTGGAAAATCCTAGTTCACCAATGGTTTCATCTAGTGACACCCGCAACGTGATGCCCATCTTGTCGCCAACGGCGTCCTTCATATCAGAAATCACTTCATTAACAAAACGCGCACGGTTCTCGAGGCTACCACCATATTCATCAGTGCGATGATTCGTTGCGCGGCTAAGGAAGTGTTGAAAAATTCCAAACCCGTGGGCCCCATAAAGACAGATCAGATCAAACCCAGCCTCTTTAGAACGCTTGGCGGCATTTATAAACCATCGACGTAAATCACGAATATCAGTCTTATCAAGCGCACGTGCCTGTAAGGGATCGTTTGTAAACGTACGAATAGGTGCAGCTGAAACAGCCATTGGCACTTCTTTAGAATAGAGGTTTGGACCGTTGATGCCCGAGTAAGCCAGTTGAATTCCAGCCAAGGCTCCATACTCTTTCATTTTATCTGACATCTTGCGCAACATTGGGATGTCTTTATCTTCCCAAAGACGAAGTTCTATGAAAGGCGTAATCTCAGAAGTATGGTGTATCTCACATTGTTCAGTGAAAATGACCCCCCAGCCACCTTGTGCCTTTACCCCACGCATCTCAGCAGCTGCCGACGGATCGCGGTACCCACCACCGTTGCAATGTGGCACCTGATAGAACCGATTTTTCGATGTGACAGGACCAATGTCCATAGGCTCAAACAATACATCATATCGTGGGTCACGTATCAAATCGCGCATCAGTGCATCTCCTGTTCATTGAGTTTAAACAAAGATAACGCGAACATAGTGTAACCAACAGACAATGATGCAAAACCGCTGATTAGGAAACGGCTAAGGTAAATATAGGATCTAAAGATCAATCGAGGTTCAGCCCAGGGATAAGTCCACTTTGATGTTCCGCCTTGCAATGCCCAATGAATGTCCTAATAGTATTGACGTTGCCTGCATCACGCGACGATAAAAGTCCTATTTTCATTGGTCTTGCGTTTCCATCCAAGGGAACAAAATGCAACGGCTTTCCGTCAGGAGATAAGTCGTTTAAAGGTCGTATATTAGCTATTGAAAATCCAAAACCATTTGCAACAAGACTGCGCATAACGGCCACATCACGAGTGCGCTCTGCAATATTTGGTTTTTCTCCTGTTGATCCAAAAAACGACAAAAAATACTCTGAACTGAATGGCAAATCAAGCAAGACCATCCGGTGAGGCAATAGATCCTTGACTGTTACGCTCGCACGGTTTGCAAGGGGATGATTATCACAGAACATTGCATATGGTGGAAGGGAAGCGATCGGTTCGAAGCTCAAATCATTCGGCACATCAAGATCATATGTAATAGCGACATCAATTTCGCTGCGTCGCAATTTGCTGAAAATCTGTGCCTGATCTAATTCATGCTGGGTTACTCTGACATCAGGGAAAAGTTTTTCAAAACTTGCTCTTAGTGCCGGTAGAACGACCTGAGCAAATGTAAGCAGCCCACCAATTGACAATGGCCCCTGCACATTGCCAGAGATATCACCAGCAAGATCTACAAGTCTAACAGCTTCACCTAAAGCAATTTTAGCCTGCTTGAACATCTCGCGCCCTGCTAGTGTTAGTGATAACCCTTGAGCATGTTGACGCACAAAAAGGGGTAGACCATATTCCTGTTCCAGCTGGGTTATCGCAGCTGAAATTGATGGAGATGAAACATTTACCTTCTCAGCAGCTAGAGCAATGCTGCCCATTTCGCCAACGGCAATAAAGTATTCCAATTGGCGCAGTGTAAATCTTAACATGGCAGCTGTCCTTTAGATCAGGATTGATACTTAATCCAAGTAGTCTTTAACGCTGTGTATTTGTCAAGTGAATGGAGTGACAGGTCACGGCCAAAACCCGACTGCTTCATTCCACCAAAGGGTGTCTGGGCTGAAAGTGCATCCACGGTATTGACTGAAACAGTACCCACATGCAAATTATCCGCAACACGGCATGCCCGACTTAAATTATCGGTCCAGACAGAAGCGGCAAGGCCATAAATAGAATCGTTTGCCATACGCACTGCTTCTTCTTCTGTATCAAAAGAAATTACTGACAATACGGGGCCAAATATTTCATCACGTGCAAGTGGGTTTTCCTGCGTGACATCATCAAAAATTGTCGGTTGAACAAAACACCCTTTGCCATTCACAAAAGTTCTTTGTCCACCTGTCACAAGATTTGCTGTCTGCTTACCAGCCTCTACAAACCGCATTATGCCGTTTGTTTGTTTTTCATCAACGATAGCACCCATTTTCGATTTGGGATCAAGTGGGTCACCAGGTTGCATTACTTCGGCACGCGCCTTGAGGAGGGCAACAAACTCTTGTTTGATTGATTTTTCCACATAAAGGCGTGAGTTGGCAGAACAAACTTCTCCTTGGTTAAAGAAGATGCCAAATGCTGCCATATCAGCTGCTTCCTCTAAATTCTCACTATCTGCAAAGACGATATTAGGGCTCTTGCCACCAGTTTCAGGCCAGATTTGCTTAAGGTTGGATTGGCCTGAGTATTGCATGAACATCTTACCAATGGCAGTCGATCCCGTAAATGCAAGACAGTCCACATCCATATTCAATCCAAGTGCACGTCCTGCAGTCTGACCATACCCTGGCACAACGTTAAATACCCCAGCTGGTATGCCCGCCTCAGCGGTGAGCTCAGCAAGTCGAAGTGCGGAAAGTGGTGATTGTTCAGCAGGCTTCAATACCACAGAATTTCCTGCTGCAAGGGCGGCAGCAGCTTTCCATGTAGCCATATCAAGAGGGAAATTCCATGGTGTTACAGCGCCAACAACACCTAGCGGTACGCGCCTTACAAGGGCAAGGTCCCCAGGGCCAGTGGGAGCGACTTCATCATAAATTTTATCAATACATTCTGCATACCACTGGAAAAAATGTGCAGATCCCGGTGCGTCAACAGTAACCGCGTCTGTTATCAATTTTCCCATATCAAGACTATCGAGAAGCGCCATTTCTTCAAGATTAGCCCGGATAAGATCAGCTAACTTTAGCATGATAACTTTACGATCGCCAGGTGCCATCCGCGACCAATAGCCCGCATTAAATGCGCGTCTGCCTGCAGCCACAGCTAGGTTTACGTCTTCAGTGTCACATTCAGCAACTGAAGTAAGCACTGCACCATTCGCAGGGTTGATGCTGTCAAATGTCTTACCAGAGATCGCATCAACAAATCTGCCGTCAATAAATGCCTGGTTGCGTAGAATCAAGCCATCTGCACGAGCTTTCCAGTCCTGATGTGTATTATCGAGCATAGTATCTCCTTTCAATCTTCGTCACCGGGTACACCATAAGACGGCGCCTCGCGTGGGTCATGTGCACGTTGGATATAGGCCTCCAGTTGCGGCTTATAGATTTTCCAAGCCGTTGCAATATTTTCAATCGGGCAATCCTCTGTCCAATCACAGCGCAAATCAGCAATAGGCCAGCTATCTTTATCTGCAATCTGCATACCAGCAGAATGCAGCGGGCCCGCTTCACCTCCGGCGGCAAGTCCTGCACGCATAGCTGCTATCAAACGATCACCAATATGACCTTTGGCTGTTGCATAGCCATCAATGATGGCTTGTGGAACAGTGTCATTTGCCAAAAGATTGCCACCCGCTGCCACGTTTTTGGCCTGAGCCTGTGTCCAAATACCCAGCGAATTTGGTCCTGAATGAATTGCAGTTCGGCCTTCGTAATCAACCACAAGCACCTGTCTGTACTCGATAAATTTTCCTTGCTCACGAACAAGCGCAATGGCTTTTTCGGCGTTCAAACCTTGTGCCATAAAATCGAGCGCAAGTGGTCCCAAAGTTGGGTCAGTTATATTCTGCGAAGCAACAGCGCCAACTCCTGCACGAGTATAAGAACAACGCGCTGCCACTGCTGGGGAAGACGACGAAATCGCTACGCCAAACATTCCAGTATCGGGGCAACGGGAAACAAGTGAAAAGGTCATTCTGGTATCACCGCAGTGCCATCAATTTCGACAAGCCACTCGGGACGTGCTAATGCTTGCACAACAAGGCCAGTCGACACAGGATATACTCCTTTTATATATTCTCCCATAGTTCGGTAAACAGCTTCGCGGTGCCGCACATCGGTAATGTAAACTACAATCTTGACCAAATGCTTCATCTCACCACCAGCCTCTTCAATCAATTGCCTAATATTTTGCATAACCTTGTGTGTTTGTTCAACAGGATCATGACTAGCCAAATTCACTGCATCGTCAAGGTTCTGGGGACATTGACCCCGAAGCCAAACGGTTTTGCCTCCAGATGTCACTACAGCTTGGCAAAGATCGTTGTTGAGCATTTGCTCAGGATAAGTGTCTGATGTATTGAATTTGCGAATGCGGGTATGGACCATGCTAATTCCTTTGTTCGGTGATGAAACAGCGCAGATTTTTTTGCTACTGTGAAAAACCTTTCAAACATGCATATTAGAAATTGAGCATTCAAAAAGAACTGACTTCCTCACTTCTAATTAGGATTTACCTAAGTGCTTTGAATTATTGGGCTTTAATGGTCACTTTAGGTTCAGCCTAAGCAGTGCTGAATGAATTACTGTTTTCGCTTATAAAATTCATCACCTATTCTTACTCAAACCATAAAGCTTGAAAAGGGTAAGATCATGGTAGTTGAAAAGGTAGACACGCTTGTGGTCGGAGCTGGCCAGGCTGGAATCGCAGCAAGTGAGCACCTGACCAACCATGGAATTCAACATGTCGTACTTGAACGTGATCGTATCGCTGAAAAATGGCGATCAGCTCGATGGGACTCGCTAGTTTCTAACGGACCTGCATGGCATGATCGCTTTCCAAGTCGCAATTTTGACGATCCCAACCATGATGCGTTTATTTCAAAAGAGGATGTTGCAAGTTACTTTGTTGACTATGTGGGTCAAATCAAAGCACCAGTACGCTGTGGCATCAATGTTGAGCACGTGACAAGAATACCTGGTGGGACCGGGTTTCATGTTACAACGAGCGCAGGTAACTTTGAAGCATGTCATATTATAGCTGCAACAGGAGCTTTTCAGGACCCAGTTATTCCACCACTAATTCCTAAATGTGCACCTATTAATCAAATGCACTCAAATGAATATCGAAACCCTGAACAGCTACCTGAGGGCGCAGTTTTGGTGATTGGTGCAGGATCTTCAGGAGCGCAAATTTCTGAGGAGCTAATGAATTCTGGACGCAAGGTGTATCTTTCAGTTGGCGCACATGATCGCCCCCCTCGCAGATACCGCGGACGTGACTTTGTGTGGTGGTTGGGTGTTCTTGGTAAATGGGATATGCAAACTCCTGCCCTAGGCTCAGAACATGTTACAATTGCTGTCAGTGGTGCGGATGGTGGTAAAACTGTTGATTTCAGACGTTTTGCATTTGGTGGAATCCATCTTGTTGGAATGGCAGAAAAATATGAAAAAAATACTTTTTATTTTGCTGATGACCTGGAAAAGAATATAAAAAAAGGAGACATAAATCATTTGGGGTTGCTTGATGAGGCTGACGCCTATGTCAAAAGTCACAATCTTAATTTACCAATAGATCTCGAAGAGCGAAAACGCTGGCCTGATCCTGACTGTTTGACTAGTCCAACACGAAAGCTTAATTTGTCAAAAGCAGGGATCACAACAGTTTTGTGGGCCACAGGCTATAAAGTTGATTATAGCTGGCTTGACGTAAATACTTTCGATGAACTCGGCAAACCACTTCATCAGCGTGGGGTGTCCCAAGAACCAGGAATATATTTTCTTGGGTTGCCTTGGCAATCACGCCGAGGTTCATCCTTTATCTGGGGTGTTTGGCATGACGCAAAGTTCATTTGCGACCAGATTGCAATCCAACACACCTACCGATCATATAAGCCAAATAGAAATTCAGCATAATTATCGTGATACATTTAGGAAATATAAATTTAACTTACGCCACTTAATGCCTTTGGGAATTTATGAAATAAACATATTTTGCTTATGTCGTTATATGCTTTTTTAAAACCGCTTAAAGAAACAGATGGCGTGGGATATATATCTTCATTATTGATACCTAAAAGAACATAAGGAATTTTACCCTCTAGCATATTGAAAATTATATCTCGGTCATTTTCTGGAAGTGAAAAGGCAGTGTCTTCAATAACTGTATATTCGAATTTATCATCTTCAAATTTTACAGTTGCGCTTGTTACATTTTTTCCTTGAGTAACTGAAATAATTGTAAATTGTGGAACTGTATCTCCATTATGAAATGATACTGTAAATTGGAAGTCTTCACTTGAATCATATTCGTCATTGAAAGGATCTTCTGTAATTAAAGCAGTCACCCAACAAACTTTATCATCAAAGTTTATCAACCAATCATCTAACACAAAGCTTTCTTCAGCTCGGACGTTAGAGTAGGTAAAAATCAAAATTAAACATGTTATTTCTTTTAACCAAACCCTCAACTTATAACCTCTCTGTCTTTAAATAATTTATACTACAAATATATATATATAGATTTATTTATAACTTGAAGATAATGGTTCCAAGTAATCTGTTTGTTTTTCTAATTCTTTGCGACAAGGTTCTATCCATTTCAACCTCGGCTCTTTTAATAAATTCTTTTCCCAAACACACCAAGCATAACCCGTTGCGGTAGTAGCTTTAATATCAAGACGCCCCTTTACAATTGGAACCCTCTCAGAAAATTGAGCTACATACGAAGGTGGAGATATACTAAAAAGCCGTTGATAGCGTCCAATACTTTCAAGAAAAACCGTTCGAACTAGAACGGCAACTCCAATCCTTGCAACTTTTAAAGCTTCATCTATAAATTTTTCAGCTAATTTGAAGGGAGGATTAGTGATAACCCAATCATAACTTTCATTTTTGTAAAAGCTATGAGTAAAATCTACATTTTCTCCATAACCATAGTCATACAAATCGCTCGAGGTTACTTTATCAAAATATTCATCAAGAACTTTTGACATATGCCCTGCTCCGCAAGCAGGTTCCAGACAAGATTGATTACCGAAGTCATTATGATTTAGAATTTTTTCCAACAAAGCTCTGGTAGCCCAAGGTGGTGTTGGGAAATTATCAAGACTATCTTTAGCCTCATGTCTTTGTGCCATAACTGCATGGGATTTATTTTGATAATTCTTATCCATTTTTAATCTTAACCTATATTTGACAAAAGGTGAGTTTCATAACAACCTTGCTCAAAACTATTATCAAGTACAAGGCATTGATTATGAATAGAGCTAAACTCAGTGGGATTAAACTAACAATATCAGATGTGCGTCTGGTAAAGGGTATGTTACATAGAGGCGACAGGCAGCATGATATTGCATCATGGTTTGGTGTAAATGGAGGGCGTATTGCTGAAATAAGCACAAGAGAAAAACATTCAGATATTATTATGCAAAAAGATCGTTTACCACCAGCTGGGCCTTATATTTCTGGAAAAAAATCTTACGAAGCTAAAGTTTCTTTAGAAAATGTCAGTACTGAAATTAAAGAATTAATAACAAACAAAATGGATGAGGACACTCGCCTTAATCTTGGTGAAATAATAAAAAAAATTGATATTATAATCACAGAAATTTAAAATTTAACTTATTGCAGATTTAATTCATTTAATTTGTTAATTATATCATCTTCCTGTTTGCCTAGTATATTAGCTAAATTTTTAAAGCTGTAATTAAATTCATTGAGTTTTTTTAATTTTTTAATATCTAATTCTGTCCAATTTGAATATGTTGAACTTTCTTCAATCTCATCTGCTTTAGTAGAGGACTTTATTATTTCAACATCCTTATTATTGTCTCTATCATCTACTCTATTTGATAACCCAAGACGATATATTTTACCAATCACAGCATTACGAGTTGTCTCCCCTAATGCGTCCGCTATTTTTTGTGCAGAGTTGCCCTCTCTCCACATTTTGTAAAGCTTATTGACCCTACTGGGTGTCCACTTGGAAGTTTTATCATTCTCTATTTCTTGCTCGTCTTTAGAATTTTTTCTGTATTTTCTTATGGCATTATAAACTA
>Ga0209251_1001439_pt1 | contig 18152 bp, 12 predicted proteins | sample SaaInlV_100m_DNA_6_FD_184665 | JGI IMG/M metagenome (GOLD analysis project Ga0209251, IMG submission 184665) | Marine microbial communities from expanding oxygen minimum zones in the Saanich Inlet - Saanich Inlet SI073_LV_10m_DNA (SPAdes) (version 2) | ecosystem: Environmental > Aquatic > Marine... | reverse complement strand
CGACCAGAGTATGACGCCCATACCAAGAACGGCCTTACCACCATAGCGATCAGCTAAACGCCCCCCAACGACTTGAAGAAGTACGTAGCCAATGAAAAAAGAGGACAGTACTAACCCTTGTTGCTGCATCCCCCAGCCGAGGTCGGCGGCCATAGGAATAATGGCGACGGAAATGTTTACTCGATCGATATAGCAGATAAATACTGCTAAAAAAGACAGACCCACGACATGAACACGCTTGGGCCAATGAGTTGGGTTTAGCATGATGGCTTCTCTAAAATTTTTGACCACCTTAGGTTAATCGTGACCATGTCGCCAGTGGGATTTGGCTGGAGATCTCAGTGGACGCCACTTTATTTACCGCATAGTTGGCTCAATTAGAGGCGGGCAAAATTGTAAAGGTTTTATAGAGTCAGAGGATTGAGCTAGGCGTGTCTCGCATTTCGTGCCGATATCAAGCGTCGTAAATGATAAGGCCTCTCCCATAGCCATCATTTCCTATGGCTATGTAAGAGGCGTTGTGGGAGTGAAGGAGAGGGCGGCTATCCCAGTGCTTTTTCGCCGGAGAGGACGGTTTGCTGAATAAGGGTGTTAATAGTCATGGGGCCTACGCCGCCAGGTACAGGCGTGTATGCAGCGACGCGATCTAAAAGCGGGCTTAGTTCGATATCGCCAACACCTCCGGGGTGGTAGCCCGCATCGACAACGACGGCGCCATCTTTCACCCAATCAGCTCTTATGAATTCTGGCCTTCCCACAGCTCCTACGATGATATCAGCTTGGCGAATATGGTCTGCGAGATTTAGGGTGCGCGAGTGGCAAATGGTAACCGTGGCATTAGCCTGCAAAAGCATCATGGCCATGGGCTTGCCCAAAATTGGGCTGCGTCCCACTACGACAGCGTGTTTCCCCTCAAGCGGTATTTCATAATGGCCTAGCAAGCGCATGATGCCTTGAGGCGTTGCACAGCCATAGGCGTCTTCGCCCATGGCCATTCGGCCGAAACCTAAACAGGTGACACCATCGACATCCTTTGACAGATCGATCATATCGAAGGCGGCGCGCTCATCGATTTGACTGGGAACTGGATGCTGCAACAAAATTCCGTGGACGTCGGGGTTGTTGTTAAGGACCTCCAGCTCTCGCAGTAACTCGTTGGTTTTTAATGTCGATGGCAGTTCTATGGCCATTGACTCCATACCAATGCGACGGCAGGCGTTGCCTTTCATCTTCACGTAAGTCGCAGAAGCGGGATCGTCCCCCACCAAGACGGTGGCTAGCACGGGGATCCGCCCACCCGATCGCTCTTTCAGGCCTTCAACGCGAACACTTAGTGCTTCTTCAGTTAATTTTGCAACATGCTTGCCATCTAGTACGACTGCGGTCATTTTCTGCCCCATTCAACGAGTTTTCAAAACGTGGGCAAGTCTCCCAGAAAAACCCCGTTAATAACAAGGATGTAAGTCGTGAATTGACCGCCTTCGGTCAAATCAGTATCCTTCGCGCCGTTGGTCATTCATCGAGGCCCCACCAGCAAGCTGGAGGTAGTGTATTCTTGATGATGGATACGACGTCGGAGTGTAGCGCAGCCTGGTAGCGCGCCTGCTTTGGGAGCAGGATGTCGGGGGTTCGAATCCCTCCTCTCCGACCATTTCTATGGTGGCTGTAGCTCAGTTGGTAGAGCGCCGGACTGTGACTCCGGTTGTCGCGGGTTCGATCCCCGTCAGCCACCCCATGTTTTTACGGTCAAGCGTCACTAGCTCCGATTAGGGTTGGAGGCAAGGTGCAGACCCTCCTAGGAACAGCAGTGGGCTGAAATCAGCTCTAGGTCGTAAACTCCCCCTAATCTGAGGAGGGTTTATTGTGCTGGCGATTACCGCTTTACTGATTACTGCAATTTTGTTCGGCGGTATGGTTCTTTACTCTTTTGGCTTTGCTGCTTTTCTCTTTAGCCACCTTCCCGCGAGTGACGCCGGGACGATTTTGCGAAAAGCCTTCCCAGTTTTTTATCTGTGGTGTATCGCGGTAGCACTCGTGGCCGCAGGATTACTAGTCTTTTTAGACACGTTATCTGCTTGGCTTGTGGTGGCTATTGCACTCACTACCGTGCCCGCTAGACAGTTGCTGATGCCCGCCATCAATGCTTCGAGCGACAACAATGACAGGCGCCGCTTTAATTTGCTCCACGGGTTGTCCGTGCTCCTGGCGTTGGCACAGATGGTTGTGCTGGGTTACGTATTGACTCGCATAGCGATCTAGCCATCATCGCCATGCAAAATTTTGCATGGCTGAAATCTTATTAGCCCGATACCGGGCGCCGAAGCTCCGCAGCCCTTCAGTTCAGAAAAAGAGCCCTGATAAGCCCTTTTGCGTCAGTGTCATTGCTGTCTTTTATCTTGAAATTACAGGGCTACACAAAAGCTGTTTGCTGTATTGGGGGTTTGGTTTGTGAGCTCGCACTGAGTTGCTCCTCAGCCATAGCAATAGCGATTTGTTGGGTACCCACTGCCCGATCATGCGCTCGCTCAAGAATATTCGCCACGTTGTGGCCAATGTGCTCCAGCGCCGCAGCTCGTGTGTCACTACAGGCATTGTGCTGCTGATGATGAATATCAATGATTCCCCCTGCGTTAATTGCGAAGTCAGGGCAGTAAACAATATTGCGAGATCTGAGGCGCTCGTCATCTTCAGCTGTTGCTAACTGATTGTTAGCGGCCCCTGCAATTATTCGAGTCCGGAGTTTGGCAATACTACTTTCATCTAGCACCGCGCCCATGGCACAGGGGGCCAATACGTCGCAGGGTTGGAATAAAATTTCATCAGGACTCACAGCTGTGAGCCCCAGGTCGTTTTTTGCGCGCCTTAAATTGTCGACATTGATATCGCTGCCATAGACTTTTGCACCGGCGTTGGTAAGGTTTTTTGCTAAGTGATATCCGACATGGCCAAGGCCTTGAATAGCAACAGATCGACCCGCTAAACATTCGGTGCCAAATACCTGCCTGATCCCCGCAATAATTCCTAAAAATACCCCATGGGCTGTGGCAGGGGAGGGGTCTTCTCTTTTTTGGGCGTTGATGCCAGTGACGTGACGCGTTGTTTCCGCTACCACCCGCATGTCATCAGGACATGTGCCAGAGTCCTCGGCAATGATATAACGTCCGGCCAACGTGTCGACAAACGCGCCCATGGCCCGCAATAACGCCGGTGTTTTTTCGCGGTGCGGATCGCCCAAAATTACCGACTTGCCGCCGCCGAAAGGCAGTCCTGCAAGGGCTGACTTATAAGTCATTCCCCGGGAAAGCCGGAGAGCGTCGCGAAGGGCTTGGGCTTCTTGAGCATAGGGAAACATTCGGCAACCTCCGACAGCGGGCCCTAACTGCGTGTTGTGGATGGCGATGATGGCGGTTAGCCCGCTGTCAGCATCTTTTGTCGTGATGACAGTTTCGTGCTCGGCGCTGTCTTGAGCAGTGAATTTGGACATGCGTGTTGTCTCCGTGAAAGTAAAATGCTTTAAGCGTTCTGACGTTTTTTTGCTCGGCTAGTTAGTCGCAGCTGCGTGAAACATTGTGCTCGAGTCCCTTTTGCGGAAGGCGATTAAAAGTTGCTCTTGTTCTAGAGCAATATCCATTCGGTTTTTTGACCGTACATAGCCAAAACCGCGCAGCCGTTTGGGCAGTGTCGCAAGGGTGACGGCGTCTTGATAATTACTGTCATCGAGCCCGTTGGTGATCAGCTCGATTAGATTCAAATAGTTTTTCAGGTCTTTGCGTTCAGCTCGTCTTTCTGCGCTGCACCCAAAAACGTCAAATTTTGTCCCTCGGAGAAATTTAAGCCGCGCTAACAAGGAAAAAATGGGCAGTATCCAAGCACCAAACTCTCGCTTGGCTATTTTTCCCGTGACCGGATCGGGGCGACAAAGCAGTGGTGGCGCCAGATGGAATCTAAGCTTGTATGGTCCGCTAAACTGATGTGACAGTTGTTGATGGAATTGGGGGTCGGTGTGTAGGCGCGCCACCTCATATTCATCCTTAATTGCCATTAGTCGATACAGCTGCTCGGCCACGGTCCACGTTAAGGAATTATTCATTTCCGAGTGGGGGTCACGATATCGCAAGGTCTCTATATGATCGCGATATTGCTGGGCATACGATGCACTTTGATAGTTGGTTAGTCTGTCGACCCGATCGTCTATTAAGTTTTCGAGCGTCATTGGTGGGCGTTCTAAGTGGGTAGCGGGTGGGCGTGCAAACCTTTGATAAACTGAGTCTGGGTTATGAGCATAGTGGCGACCTAACTCAAAAGCTTCTTTGTTAAAATTAATGGCGATGTTGTTGACTTCGATGGCTTGGATTAGCGCCTCTCGCGATACGGGTATCCAGCCCTTTTGCCACGCGCAGCCCATAAGAAAGAGGTTGGCACCGATGGTGTCCCCCATCAATTCCCGCGCGATTTCGGTGGCATTTACAAAGGCTAACTCGGCCCCAACTTCTCGGGTTATTTTGCTCTTCATGCCGGCCAGCGGAAATTTCGCGTCGGGGTTATGAAGGAAGGCTGCGGTAGCCTGTTCCTCAATATTTACCAGTGCGTGCGTTCGCCCGACCGCGGCCTTTGCCAGACACTCATAACCTGCGGTTACAACGAGATCACAGCCGATGAGTAAATCGGCTTCACCGGCGGGAATACGCACGGCTTTAATTTGCTCCTGCTCGCTAGCTATCCGCACATGACTAGTTACTGCACCGAACTTTTGGGCTAACCCTGTTTGATTCATGGTTGCGCAGCCCTTGCCTTCAATATGTGCTGCCATGGCCAGCAGAGAGGAGATTGTGAGCACCCCCGTGCCACCAACGCCAGACACTACTGTGTTCCAAGGCATAGATAGGTCGGGCAGGTTGGGTTCTGGCAGAGAAGGCAGAAGCGTAATGGGTTGTGCAGATGAATCCGGATGTCGAGGGGCTCCCCCAACAACGGATATGAAGCTAGGGCAAAAGCCCTTGAGGCAGCTGAAGTCAGTATTGCAGGCATTTTGGTCAATCTGTCGCTTTCGGCCGAGGTCCGTATCTTTAGGTATAACTGAGAGACAGTTTGACTCGGCGCTGCAGTCGCCACAGCCCTCACAAACGGCATCATTGATGACAACCCGGCGTGAGGCTCTAGCAAGCTTTCCCTTTTTTTGCTGGCGCCGTTTCTCCGTAGCGCAGAGTTGTTGGTAAACAATGACCGACGTCCCTATGTACTCCCGAAGTTCGACTTGCAGCGTTTCCAGAGTGTCTCGGTGACTTAAGCTAAAGCCGGGGATATCCTCAAACTGCCCATTGAAGTTTTCCGGCTGATCGGAGACAAGTGCAATCCTTTGCACACCTTCGCCTCGCAATTGGTGTATCAAGTTACTGACACTCAGAGCTCCGTCTATGGGCTGGCCGCCCGTCATCGCAACAGCTTCGTTGTATAAGATTTTGTAGGTGATGTTCACGCCTGCTGCGACCGCGGCGCGGATTGCCAGCACCCCCGAGTGAAAGTATGTGCCGTCACCGAGATTTTGAAACACGTGGGGCGTGTCGGTGAAAGGAGCCTGGCCTATCCAAGTTGCACCTTCACCACCCATTTGTGTGAACGTGTGGGTCTCACGGTCAGGCATCCAGGTGGCCATATAGTGACAGCCTATGCCGCCCAGGCCGCGACTACCCTCGGGGATTTGAGTCGAGGTGTTATGAGGGCACCCCGAGCAGAAATGCGGTGTGCGCTCAATTGTGTCAGCGGGCACGGCTAAGGATTTTTCTTTTTGTTCTATCCAGCGAACTCGTTCTTCGAGAGTAGGGCTGGTAAAAAATCTGCGTAAACGCCCGGCAATAGCTAATGCAACCATGGCGGGAGTCAGCTCGCCTAAATTGGGCAGTAGATCGCATCCGTGTTCGTCGAACTCCCCGACGACTCGGGGGCGCGAGCCTACTGGATAGTTGTACAACTGAGAGGTTAACTGGTCTTCAATGATCGAGCGTTTTTCTTCAACGACGAGAATTTCTTCTAGACCCTCGGCAAATTGATGGGTCTGTTGGGGTTCAAGAGGCCATGGCATGCCGACTTTATAAACCCGGAGACCGATCTCTGCGGCGGCGCTGTCGTCAATGCCCATATCCTCTAGTGCCTGCAGCACATCAAGATAGGCTTTCCCGGAGGTGATAATTCCTAGTCGAGGCCTTGGACTGTCTAAAACGATTGGATTGAGGTTGTTTACTCTGGCAAATTCTCGGGCGGCATAAATTTTATATTTGTTCAGGCGTCGCTCCTGATCTAACGGCTTATCCGGCCAGCGGGCGCTGACGCCCCCCTCGGGTAATTCAAAGCCCTCTGGAATTTGGATGGATATCCGAGCAGCGTCGATATTGGCTGAAATCGCTGAGTCCATATTTTCAGTAATAGCTTTCAACGCTACCCAGCATCCGGAAAATCGTGAAAGTTCCCAGCCAAATAATCCAAGGTCTAGAACCTCCTGCACGTTGGCTGGGGCTAATACGGGGACCGAGGCACCGATGAACATATGCTCAGATTGGTTGGGTAGGGTAGAGGATTTGCAGGCGTGATCATCCCCAGCAACGGCGAGTACACCACCTTTGGGCGCTGTGCCAAATGCATTGGCGTGTTTAATGACGTCCATTGAGCGATCAACGCCGGGACCCTTGCCGTACCAAAGCCCGAAAACGCCATCGAATTTTGAGCCCTTGAATAGCTGGTTTTGCTGGCTACCCCAGACCGCAGTGGCGGCGAGTTCTTCATTGACACCAGGCTGGAAATGAATATTTTGGCGTTTTAAAAAATCTCTGGCCTGCCACAGGGACTGATCGACGCCGCCCAGTGGTGAGCCTCGGTAGCCCGATATAAAGCCGGCAGTGTTGAGTCCTCTTTGCTGATCGCGTTGCTGTTGCAGCATGGGTAAACGCACAAGCGCTTCGATACCCGTCATGTAGGCTCTGCCCGTCTGAATCGTATATTTATCGTCTAGCTGGACCTGCCGGTTTAGAGGTGCTTTTGTAGGGTTCATCATGGGATCCTAATAGCGAGATCAACGCGCAAATTTTCCCAAAATATAGGGAATTTATTATCTTATATTTGGCTTTAAAGTTTTTATATTGGATAATAATTTCTTTTAAAACATAATAAGTGGCAAAAATATGCATATCATGTCCAAGGTAGATCGACAGATTTTGGGTGTTTTGCAAAGCGATGCCGCCATCAGTACTGCTGATTTAGCGGAGCGGGTGCACATGTCGCAGTCGCCTTGCTGGCGCAGAGTAAACCGCCTTCAGGAATCTGGTGTTATTAGAGGCCAGGTGGCGCTGCTAGATCGGCAGCTGCTAGGCATGGAGGTGGTTGTTTTTGCCACAGTCAACTTGACCCAGTCAGGGCGGCAAAATTTGCTGGCTTTTGAAGCAGACATTATCCATCACCCAGAGGTTTTAGAGTGTTACACCATGACGGGCATCTGGGACTACGTTTTGAAAATAGTCACACGTGACATTCGGCACTACGAGGACTTTGTTCGTAATACCCTCAATACGATGGAAATGATTCGCGAGCTTCACTCGCACATGGCGGTAACCGAGATCAAAAACACCACCGCACTGCCTATTTCTACCCAGCTTCAGGAGCCAGATGGTGTTTAATTAAGGTCGTGGATTACCCTCTAGAGCAGCTTTTAGGGGGGAGCAGTGGCGACATGATCGCGTAACGTAAAGTGCAGAAGGCGTTCTTAGTGAGGGGGTAGTGATTGGGGCGATCCTTGCCCCGGTGGGCTTTTTGGGGTGGGAACAACGTTCCTAGCTTTTGAGTCTTCCGTGACTCGCACCCGTCAAAAACCGGTCTTCCTGACTTGCATGTAGATTAGAGCTCTACATTTGCGATGTCAATCCTAAATTGCAACTTTTATTGCAACGACCTCATGATGTGTTGCTTTCGACCTAAAAGCCTTGGCAAACAGCTCGACTGTGGGCCCTCTGCGGTAGCAACATCAGGTTTAGGGCCCATAATAAACGGTAGATCAAGCATGACTGCGCATGTTGCAAGGGGCGCTATGTACCTGGTCAAAATGGGTATAACCGCTGGCGTGAATTTCTGGGGATGGTTTTTGCCATGTCATCACTGAAGGCCCAATGTCGACGGGTCAACTGCAGCTACGAACCGTTTACTGTAAGAGCGTATTTAGTCTCAAGCGCGATTGATATCGGTAGAGTGTGACATTACTCACAGGCTTTTAATGAGCATGATTCCGTTGCTTCGTCGGCAGTACTTTGTTCTGAACTGTAAGGAAGGTAGACTTGCGGCCTGGTCCAAGGTTTTACATACAAAGCCATTGGTGTCATCAGCATTGATCAAAACACAGAGAGAAATAGTGACAATGAATAAATTTGGTGTGGTGTGCATTGTGATGGGAGCTTTGGCCCTGTTTTCTAAAGTATCGGTTGCTCAGGAATTTGATTGCTCAGCGGAAGTTACGGCCACTGGCGGCCTTATTGAGGTAGCAGCCAGCTCAGGCGGAGACGATACAGAAAACCTGCAGTGTGCGTTAAATGCCGCAGCTGATGGCGGCTACAAAGACGTGTATTTGTCCTCCAGTGAGTACTCGGTTGGGGGAATTGAGGTAAATAATTTTAAGGGCAGCCTGCGGGGAAGATCGGCAGACCTGACGACGGTGAACATCACCGATGGTGCATTATCCTGCGAAAAGGGTGCCGCATTGCGGTTCAATGCCGGCGCCCCGTCGGTGGAGCGCATGTCCCTCAATATCAGCGAGCCGTGTAGCACACCTGGAGGATCTGCATCGCTCATCGGGTTCTACACTAGCCCTGAGACCTGCACCACCAACCGCACTATTTTTGGCTCGGTGGATCGGGTGATCATCGAAGGTGCCGGCTCTGCGGGGCTCGATTTTGTTACAGGCATAACCATAGATGCATCGCCCGAGTGTTTTCCTGAAGATGGGGATACGCCCTTGCCGGTGGCAAACAAGGTGCTTGGATCTTTGACAGTAAACCGTAACCAGATTCGTGATTTAGATATCGGCATCTTCAGCGCGTTGTCGGGAGCCGGTCAGATGGACATTACGTTTAACGTTGTTCAGAACGAGCCCGCCGGTACACCTGACATTGTCGCGATGGAGCGGCTGGGTATCGCGATATCAATTGTTGATGCCAATCAGAATACGACCATTTATCGCAACGAAATTAGCTACAACGATGTTCAGTATTCGGGTGCCCTCGACGGACTATTCGGTACTACTGGGATTCTAGTAGGCAGCACCGCTGCGGCAGAGAATATTAATAAGACGACCTTCAACAAAAACACCTTCACCGATGGCGGTGTTCATGCCGAGGGGTATGCGCTTCTGTCCGCCCAACAAGGCAAGAGCGTCAACCATGAGGTTGTGATCACTGGGAATACGTTGACGGGCAATGAGGCGAATACTTCTGGAGCAGGGCTTGCGGTGCTGGACACCTCTAGCGGATTGATCAGCGGCAATACTTTCAAGGGTGATGCGCTCAGTTGGGTTACGCTTGATAGCGGTGACGTCGCAGACGGCGGGCTTGGCGCTACGGTCAGTGGCTGGGCGATTGTGGCAAATGCGTTTGCTGCATCAACGGCGACGACTGACATCACGCTGGGTAGTAAGACACAGGACATCATTGTCGGTCGCAGTCAGGGGCAGCCAGTTGTTAGTGATGCAGGTAGCAATGACGTCCTAGAAAGCGCAGCATCTGCGAGGACTTTCTTGGGTAATTCCCCTATATCTGTGGGCTCTGAGGCGTTCTTCGAGCGTCAACTTGAAACGATTCAGGGTCGAGGTGCGCCGCTGCGAAAGCTAGGTCGGTAATACTGATTCTCCATCGGGCTGCAGCCACAGTGTGGCTGTGGCCTCTTGTCTAAGAAGCCCAATTTTTCACCGTCGGTGCGGACTGCCCCCAACTTCCAGCCCTGCGAGTACTGATGAAGGTGCTGGGTTAAAAACCACTGTTTTGGCACGATGGCTGTGTATCACTCAGTGAGCGGTGCCTTACCCTAAAAGCTGGTTGCAGAACTCATAGAGCTCTGCATCCTGACGGTTGGCGTTGAGTAACCATTCCCAGTTTTCTGCAGAAAGCTCGTTTCTTATCTGGTCTAGGCGTTGATCGATAGGTTGACGAACTCCGTGGTGGGTTACGTTAGCGGCTGGAAGCTCTTGGTAAGTAAATTCAATTCCATACTTTGCGAGTATTTCTGGAAACCGTTTAACATCATTGTCATAGGACTCCGTGCGAGCGAGTAAGGGAACGCTCAGTAAATTGCGTTTTGCTTGATCAAGATCGCTCACTCGGAAGGCGTTTGGGCTGCCTTGGAGCAAAGTTTTTGCGAGGCCAACGCTGCCAAAGACCCCGCAAAACATGTGTGTCTGGCTGTTACTTAACAATCCTGCGTTTAAGTTCATCGTCTTATCGTTTCGCAGATATGTCACCCACTCATTGAAACTAGGGTCGTGGTCAAGCGATGGTGTTGTGGAGTCAGCAGTACCCGTTGTGCCCTGCAAGGTTCTCTTCAGCGCACCTGCTATTTTTTTTGCGGTCCCGGCCGAGCGCATTTCAAAACCGTAGACCGAGCGGATGCGCAATATGGGGTGTCTCACGAAGATTGCGGCAACAGCATTATGATCAAGGTCGGTTGGCACTGGCAGACGAATACTGTGGGAGGAAAACGCCACTTTGCTGGGGTTTCTGCGGATCACCTTGAGCAACTCTTGTTGGTTGAACATGGTGTAAGGAAATGGTCCGTCAAAGCACAGGTGGTCGTCCTTGTAATTGGCTGTCAGAAGCTCGTCAAAGGATGTGCCGCTATTTTTAAAGCTGTGGTAGTGAACAATAACCGATCGCTTTGAATTCATTGAATTGAGCCTTGTTGACTTTGAGTTCAGCAAATACCGATTGGAAATAGTGGCCCGCCCGGCAGGATTCGAACCTGCAACCTACGGCTTAGAAGGCCGTTGCACTATCCGGTTGTGCTACGAGCGGCTGGGGCGGCAGTATGCCATTGCTGACCACTGCGCCCAAGTAGCAAATATGGGCATTTTGTAGAACTGAGGGCTTGGGCTTTGCAGTGAGTTATGCAGGGTTGACCTGACGCTAGGACCTGTTTGCAGCCCCGGCAGGTGTTGTGCCAAATAGGGACTCTTTAGCCTGTTTGCCCTGCAAGTTTAGTGTCTATATTGGCTACGCCAGCGAGCAGTGCCGATGTGGCTTCGATAAGTATATTTTCAGCCTGAGCTGATTTGTCGAACATATCGAGCATTTGACTGCCCTCAAGCGTGGCTACGCCATGGGCGAGTGCCCAGAGTTGAGTGGCTACGTGTAGTGCTGTTTGTTGATTAGTGCTGTAAACACCTTTGCCGCTTCTCTGTATTAAGTGGTTTTCCACGGAGGTAAGCAGCAAAGAAAATCCCACGCTTTTGTGTGCTAGGTTTTGGCGCTCCGGCTGCATTTGGCCGTGGTCCTCCCACATGAGAGAGAAAAAAGCCCGTTTGCCCCGTGCGTATTTTAGATATGTCAGGCCCATAGCGTAGACAGCAGCAACGGTATCTGAGTTATGCCTGTGTTGCTGTTGCGTCTCTTCGAGTGCCTGGTGCAGCCCCATAAATGCGAGGTCTCTGACGTTATCAAGCAGGTCGTTTTTATCTTGGAAATGTCGATAGGGCGCCGCACTGCTCACGCCGGCTCTTTTTGCGGCATCAGTGATACTAAATGATAGAGACCCCTGTTCCTCGATTAATGCAGCTGCGGCTAGAATCAGTGAGTCCCTAAGGTGTCCATGGTGGTAGCCATTGTTGGAGTTATTCATGCTGATGTGCCCTCAGTGACATTGAGAGCTTCGGACACGTAGTAGCGCCGGACGGTGAGATAAAACAGGGGTGGTACTAAAAAGAACGATATGACTGTTGAGAGCAGCACGCCACCTGCAATCGCCACGGCAAAGGGGGGCCAGAATCGGCCCCCTTCGAGAATCAGCGGCAAGAAGCCGCCAAAAGTCGTGATGGTTGTCGACACAATATGGCGGCTTGAATCCCGTACGACCCTAACAATTGCTTGTGGATTGCCCTTAGCTGCCTCGGAGTCTTGCTGCAGGGCAGTAAGAATAATGATTGCCGCGTTAATAGAAACACCTATAGATCCAATCACACCAATAAGTGGCGTTATTCCTAACGGGTAACGAAATAGCGCGAGTGCCAGGAGACTCAGGCCAAATGAGCAACCGCATACCAACACAGCGATAGCGGATAGGCGCCACGAATTGAAGGTCAGTACGATTGTTGCCACCAGGGCAGCCATAATAATGCCTAGCGGTGCCATGAGGTCTTCGATCACACCTGCACGCTCATCCGTGTCACCGCCAAAACTGTAAGAATATCCAGCCGGTAGCTCGATAGGATTTTCGGCCAATCTTGCACGAAGCAGTTTTAACGCCTCCTCTGGCAGTATCCCTCTGACTAGGAATGCTTGCACTCGGTTAAGTCGCTCGCCATTTTCTCGGGTGATTGGACTGTCATCGGGTTCCAGAGCCGCCGATCCCAGGGCGCTCAACGGCACGGCTTGAATAGCTGAGCCTGATTGACTGACCGGTATGCGCAAATTTTGCAGGAGGTTGCTATTAGACCAGTCACTTCGTGCGAGTCTTGTGCGCACGGGGAGACGTTCTGTATCTTCAAGGAGTTCACCGCCTAGCCTACCTCGTAAAGCGGCATCTAGGGCGGTGGCTACCGTCACTCGACTCAGTCCTACCTGCTTAAGTTTGTCCTCCTCCAAATGGAATACTAACTTAGGCGGCCCTGCCTCCATCGAAACCTTGGTGTGTGTGACGTCAGGGAGCGCATCCATACGCTGTCTAAACTGCTCACCCAGCGCCTGTAATGTTTTGACATTGGGTCCTGTCACTGTGATTTCGAGTGGTGCTTCGATTGGCGGCCCTTGATCAATGCCTCGAACAATAATTTGCGCGGCAGGGTAGTCGCGGTCTAATTGACGCTGTAGGCGACGGATTAGCGCATCCGTTGCGTCTGCGTCAGTGGTAAGGATGAGCGACTCCAGCCAGCCGGGCCGTCCCTTTTTATTGGATCGCATGTTGTAATAAAAAGCTGGGGCGCTTTCACCGATGGTCCAATCGACTCGTCGAATCAATGCTTCCTTTGCGAGGTCAGCATCTATTTTTTGAGCCAGGCTCAAGGCATCTTCAATCGATGCACTTTCCGTCAGAGTCACCTGAAGGTACAGCTGATCCCGATCTACTCCTGGGAAAAATGAGTTGGTCAGGGTGCTGGCACATAAAAAACCAGTGACGGGAAGGCATAGTGCAAGGGCGATAGCGCCTAGCGGATTACGCAGAGATTGCGTTAATAACGTGGCAAACCTGCGGCTTACCGCGGGCAAGTCGATGCCTGCTTGCCACCATTGATAGCCCTCATTCAATCCTGTTGGCAGTAAGCGCGCTGCAAGCACCGGCGTTACGGTGAGGGCGAGTAACATAGATGCCAACAGCATCACGATAACTGATAGGGCAATAGAGCCTAAAAAATCTCCGGCTGGCCCCTCTAAAATCGCCATCGGTAAAAAGGTTAAAACTGTTGTTACCGTGGATGCGATCAATGGTATTCGCAAGCGACCGACCGAGGCTTCTAGCGCCTTCAATGGCGACATTCCCTTGATGAGGCGCTTTCGCACCTCATCAGTCATAACAATAGAGCCGTCCACCAATAATCCCAAGGCGACGACTAGGCCTGTTAGTGACATCTGGTGAATGGGTACCTCGAGGTAAAGAAGTCCAACCATGGATAGAAGGGTGCACATTGGCAGTATCACGGCGACAACCAACGCAGCACGCCATCCTAAAGTGACAAAAAGTACGGCGAGAACGATGCAAACCCCGGCTAGTAGGTTGGTGATCACCCCAGTGAGACGCGCCTCTGTATATTGGCTCTGATCATAGGCGATCTCGATGCTTAATCCCTCTGGGGCTTGGCTCCGGTAGGCGTCTAAGAATGTATCAAAACGTTTACCATAGGCATCGGCTTGATAGCCTCGGATCATTTCGGCCCCTAGCAGCACCGAGCGTCGGCCGTTGGACAGCGCGTAGCTGAATGCAGGCGTGCGCTCTGTTCGCGACAGCGTGGCAATGTCCTGAAGCCGCAAAACGCGTCCGTTGGGCAGTGCACGTATCTGAAGCTCTCGCAGCGTCTCGAGGTTTGTAAATTCTCCTGAGAGTTCAACTGCGATGTCGGAGCCACTGCCCGTTAGGCTGCCCGCCGGTGTTCTGGCATCTGCCCTTCGCAAAATTTCGCTAACCTCGCTGACATTGATACCGAGAGCAGCCAGCTGGGTCTCGTTGAGCTCTACTAGCACCTCCTCTTCGGGTGCCCCATACAAGGTGACGCGTTTGGTTTTGGGTACACTGCGAATAGCATCGGCAAGAATCTCTGCTTCTCTGCGCAAAACCGATGGCGGTATGTCTCTGCCAGGTTTGGCGGAAATCGACAGAATTTTAACGTAGGCGGTAATGATGTCATCTTCGAATAGCGGCGGATTAACGCCGACGGGAAAGTTTTCAGCCTCGGCGGCTACTATGTCGCGTAGTTCTGACCACACTCGCTCTATGCCAGCGAGGGACAACCGATAATCGGTTTCAATGCTGATCACTGAAACGCCTGCCGCAGAAGTCGATTGAATTTCCGTAACCTCGGGAACCTCTCGCAAGGCATCCTCTAGTGGTTTAGTGACCAGCGACTCCACGCGCGCTGGACTGGCGCCGGGGAAGAATGTTTCCAGCTTGGCGACAAAGGGCGTGATTGTTGGGTCTTCTTGACGTCCCAGGCTGGAGTAAGAGCTAGTGCCTACCGCGGCGACGATGAGTAATATGAGGGTAAGATAGCGCGGATTTTTGAACAACAAGCGAGCGATCACAGATTAATCCTCCAGGGGCGCTATTAGGGCCCCGGGGCTTAACCGGTGAAGTCCGCTGGCAATAATTCGGGCATCAGCCGCGAGTGTCCCTGCGACAAAAACTTGGTCATTTTCGCTGTAAATAATTTCTACAGATTCGCGTGCAGCAACTTCACCTTGCGATGTTGTTTTGACTGCTAGTACATTCCAAAGGCCACGATTACCCGCAGTCAATGCTGACAGGGGTACCCAACCGCCTGACGCATAAATCGATTCAGCCAGTTCAAGATGAATGGTTTCACCCGTTTTAACGCGAGCGTTATCGGGTAACAAAAAAATGGCTCCAACGGTAAGCGTTAAGGCATCGACATCGCCGCGTAAATTCTTAAGCGTTGCCTGCAAGCGTTGTTTCCCGATGGTCAGCGAATATAGCTCCCCCAGTTTGAGTGAATCGCCAATGGCGACCGGTACACCCACATGCGCTTCAAATTTTGATTGGGCTAACAGTCGGAGAATCGGGGTGCCAGGGGTGACAACCCCACCCTGATCGGCGAAGCGTTGTGCCACGACACCGGAATAGGGCGCTTTTAATGTGCTCTTTTCAATTTCGAGACTCGCACTATCTCTTCTGGCGCTGACCGCTCGCTGGGCCTGTTCCAGCGCTCGGGTTCCCAGTTGGGCATCATCGAAAGTTTGCTGTGAGGTTAAACCCCGGGTCAGCAAGTCGGCGAGTCGTTCGCGTTTTAGGGTGGCCAGTTCGAGGTTCGTCGTGATCTTCGCGAGGTTCGCCTCTTCAGCCCGTAACCTGGCTAAGCGTTGGTCAGTATTTAGTGTGGCCAGTATTTGTCCTTCAGCAACGGACATACCTTCCCGAGCAGGCAGAGTTTCTAGTGTTCCTGCTACTTCAAAGGCTAAGGCACTGTCTCGGCGCGCTCGGACGGTGCCAATGTAGCTTGATTGTCGAATATAGTGATCTGTGCGTTGGTAGGGTATGACGTCCACGGGAAGCGGCTCTCTAACTTGTTTTTCTGTCGATTGCACATTGGCCTTGATGAGGCTAGTGATAACGAAGGCGAGGCAAATAGCGGCAGCTACAGCGAGCCAAGTCCGGGTGCTGAGCAGTTTATGGGTTGTTTCTGGCATGGTGCTGAGCTCCAGTGCATCGGGTTGGGGCATTGATCGAGTTTTTGCTCAATGTAAATTAGATTAACATGCAATCTTAGAACTTACGTCACGCTTAATGTTGCGGATCAGCTTAGTTTTCGCGACACTACGCGCCCCGCTCATTGCGGGGTCAATGGTGACTCGGGTGGTCCCCTCGCAGCGATAGGTAATGAACTCCGCCAGGCCCGGAAGGGAGCAACGGTAGTTACTGATTCGGGTGCCGGGGTGTGGCTGCTCGGGTCACCTCCAATTATTCGGGTGACAATCGGCAATGGGTCTATGAGTTACCAGGTGTTAGCGCGAAAATGGCGCCCCCGCACATTCCACGAAATGGTGGGGCAGCAACATGTGCTGCGGGCATTGGTGAATGCGCTCGACAACGATCGACTGCACCATGCTTATTTGTTTACCGGTACTCGGGGCGTGGGGAAAACCACGGTCGCTAGGATATTGGCAAAGTGTTTAAACTGCGAAGTAGGAGTAGGCTCTGAGCCCTGTGGAGAATGTGGGTCTTGTCGTGAGATTGCCGAAGGGCGGTCTGTTGACCTGATCGAAGTGGACGCGGCGTCCCGAACAAAGGTAGAAGACACCCGCGAGCTGCTTGATAACGTTCAGTACGCACCCAGCCGCGCACGTTTTAAGATATACCTAATCGACGAAGTACATATGCTGTCTAACCACAGCTTCAACGCATTGCTGAAAACACTCGAAGAGCCACCCCCTCATGCGAAGTTTTTATTAGCAACCACAGACCCACAGAAGCTACCCGCGACTATTTTGTCACGTTGCCTGCAGTTTAATTTGAAAAACATGCTGCCTGAACAGGTGGTGGAGCACCTTGAGAAGATTTTGGCAGAGGAAGCTGTTGAGTTCGAGAACCCAGCATTGACGCTGTTGGGTAGAGCCGCGGCCGGGTCAATGCGGGATGCGTTGAGTTTAACCGATCAGGCAATAGCTTATGGGTCAGGCCAGCTGCAAGAAGCCGACGTTAGGGACATGCTTGGTACCGTAGATCGAGGGCGAGTGTTAGAGCTTATGACGCGAGTCGCTGAGGGTGATGCTGCAAAAATACTGGCCTGCGTCGACAGTATTGCTGAGCACGCACCAGATTACGCGTCTACGTTAGAGGAAGTAATTTCGTTACTGCATCAGCTCACCCTGGCTCAAATGGTTCCGGGCAGTCTGACTGGTGATACGTTGGAAGAAAATAAAATTCGAGAGCTGGCTGCGACACTTTCCTTAGACGAGACACAGCTGTTTTATCAGTTCGCCGTTAACGGACGCAGGGATTTACCGGTGGCTCCAGACCCGCGCATTGCACTGGAAATGACGCTGCTACGCATGATCGCCTTCAGACCGGCAGAGATGCCAGTGGCGGGCAGTGGCAGCGGCGGTGGTCCATCAGGAGTAGATCCCGCTAGAAAAAAGCCTGATCCACCGGCGCCGCCGGTGGTGAAAACAGCAAATGAAGCGGAGACTATCGCGATCAAGCCCGCTGCGGCTTTGCCAGTTTCTGGGGCGCTGGAACCGACAGGTGCAGCGGTAAATCTCCCGCCACTAACGGTTGCACCGCAAGTGACTACTGATGATGCGGCCGATTTACCCTCGCCCGAGTCATGGCCTGCTTTTTTTGATGAGTTAGGGCTCGTGGGAATAACCCAAAGCGTCGCGTTGCACTGTGAATTAGTGGCGATCAAAGGAAGGCGGCTTGAGTTTGTGATAGACAGCAACAATGCGTCCCTATTTCAGGAGAGGCAGGTATCTGCTCTCGAAATGGCGTTTAACCAGCTTCTGACATTGCCCGTTGAAGTCTCGATAGTGGCTGGGCAGGTGGGTGAGTCAACGCCCTTTAGGTTGAGGCAATTACAGGCGGCCGAGCGCCAGCGCGAGGCAGAGCTCGCTTTGGAGCATGATCCTCAGCTAGCAGCGTTGCTGGCTGAGTTTGACGGTATGGTCGTAGATGGCAGTATCAGACCTAGGCAATAGAGGGCGGACAGCATGAAAATTGGTAACTTGATGAAGCAGGCTCAGCAAATGCAA
>Ga0209251_1001436_pt1 | contig 18169 bp, 19 predicted proteins | sample SaaInlV_100m_DNA_6_FD_184665 | JGI IMG/M metagenome (GOLD analysis project Ga0209251, IMG submission 184665) | Marine microbial communities from expanding oxygen minimum zones in the Saanich Inlet - Saanich Inlet SI073_LV_10m_DNA (SPAdes) (version 2) | ecosystem: Environmental > Aquatic > Marine... | reverse complement strand
TAAGTTTCACAGACTTTGGCGTTCAGGGCGTTTGGTTTGGTATTGCCGCCGCCGTGACAAGCGGTTGGGTGCTGTCTCTTATCATCCTCCGCAACGTCGCCAGAACACAAATTGGCGGCTTACTACCCTCTGCACTGACAACCCCGCCCCAACAGATCTGAAACGATACGCGACCAAGCTATGCGCAATTATGTGGGCTGGCTCGCACCATGTTACAAGGCCGTCACGTTCCCACCGGATCGCACAATGCATAGCCGGCCCTTTTTGCTATGGCTCACGGTTATGCGGACGTGCCAGCGCCCCGCACATATTGATTGATCCATCAAATTAATGGGGCCAGCAAAAAATAACAGCTGTGATTTTAAAGACGCGCATTAACCGGGAAACCCCCAAATGCTCGCCGCATTTCAATATTCAATAGCCCGCTCGCAGGATGTATCGTCCGTTTGGTTGCATTGATTTCATATTAAGCTATCTATCCTTAAGGAATTTGCGAGACTTAAATGAACGACACCCCAGAGACACCCGCCCCAAAAGAACCCGCACGTAAGAAAAAGTCTGATGCGGCAATGAGCGGGATGGTCGCGACCTACGCGCTGCTATTCGCTTTTGCCTTTACCGCAATTATAGTTTGGATTTCAGCAGGCTAGGTTTAATGGACAATCACACCGCTCCTGACAGCGCGAACCGACAACGCTGCCCAAGATGTCAATCGCCCTTGACCACTGTTGTCGTTCACGGACATGAACAGTGCCTCATATGCAAGTCCAATATCTTCGAATGCTGCTCTGGCGAAACCTGCGACACGGGTCTCAACTCGTCGTTAGATCACCGCAGAACATAAAACTGGATCAATTGATCCCAAACTGACTGGGTTCTGTGAATTCCAACTGCGCTAAGCCATCAGCCGTGCAATCTATACCCTAACCATACCAGCTGTCACCGATGACCGCTCAGGTGATCAAAAAGTAGTCATGATTTTATTCAATGGCTTTTTGATTTTGGCCACTTTTGGTACTTTTGCATCCGGATCTGCGCGACCAACGGCAATGATCATCACAGGCTTTTCAGAACTTGGTCGCTCCAGCAGGTTATTTAAAAACTTCATCGGGTTTGGAGTATGGGTCAAGGCCACAAGCCCGGCGTGATGCAGCGCCGAAATAAGAAAGCCAGTTGCGATGCCAACACTTTCCGGAACATAGTAATTTTTGTATCTAGTGCCGTCGTCAAACTCACCCCACCGCTGCGCAAACACCACAATCAACCACGGTGCAACCGTCAAATGTGGCTTATCAGCATTGGTTCCGAGAGGTTCGAGCGCTTTGATCCATTCATCACCGCCCCCGCCCTCATAAAATTTTTTCTCTTCCTTTTCTGCAGCAAGCCGTATCTGACGTTTGATGTCCGGGTCTGAAATCGCAACAAAATGCCACGGCTGATGATTGGCCCCCGACGGCGCGGTACCGGCTGTGCGGATACACTCTTGTATAACAGCATCAGGAACAGCCGCGCTGTTAAAATCCCGAACACTGTGCCGCCGCTTCATGCGGTCATAGTAAGCCTCGGCTTCAAGCAACATCTCTGGGTTGCTGAGCGACATATGATCCGGAAGATCAAGTGTCTGATAGACTATTTTTTCCCGTGAAAACACTTCCACCCCCTGCGCGAGCTATGTCATTGACCCACATAGTAACTTGACCACAATTACGCATATGTAACACTGCACTATTTATAGAAATGAAACCAAAATAATGTAATTAAAAAATTGCTAACTCCAATCTTTATTTTTAAATTTAGAAAATCAGATCTTGGATGCCCGTGCAATTCATCTGTGATGAAACAGCACAACCCAAAGCCCGCATTTGTTGAGTTGAAAACTTTTGGTTTCAGATTGCTCTCGATGCCACAAAACATGTACCTGTGAAATGCGGTTACCCGGGATGAATTACAGGGCCAAACCCATGAAAATCAAACTTTGGTATTTTTCAGAAACTCTGTATGACAGTACCGCTGCAATACCTTGAAGCCATTACCGCCAATGTGGAGTGACCGATGACACAAAACGAAAGAACCGCAGCATCCCAGCAACAGAGGCAACCACCCGCCAAAGCTTTGATGGAACAGGTACAGACCCGCGACGAAAGTCAGTTGTTTGACGGTGATGACACTATGTTCAAACACCTTGTCTTAGGCCTCAAAATCTATGGTGAATATGGTGTCGGACGCTCGACAAAATGGCTTTTCCACAATACGGACGCACAGGTCCACAGCGTCGATTCCGACGCTCGGTGGGTAAAGTCCGTCCGGCAGGAATGTCAGCACAGCGACCGGCTGCACCTGCAGTATTGTGACGTTGGCCCTGTTGGCGACTGGGGATGGCCGCTGGATGACTCAGGCCGTGACAATTATGCGCATTATACCAATGCTTGGTGGTATCAAGGCATCAAACCCGATCTGGTCCTGATCGATGGCCGCTTTCGCGTCTGTTGTTTTTTAACATCTCTTAAATATGCAAAGACCGGCACAAAGATTATTTTCGACGATTATTTTAACCGACCCGAATATCACTTGGTCGAAGAATTCGTTAAACCTAGTGAGGCATGCGGTCGTCAGGCGCTGTTTATCAAAACCACCGACACCGACCAAAAAGACGCGGCACTAGATCGGGTCATTGCCCAATTTCAATTTATAAAAGAGTGACCTTGTACCGCGCTTTGCCAGTCCGGCGCTGATTTGGCCTCTGGCATTTATCTTAAAGACTGTGTAACCGATCCAGCATGATTAGATCTCTGACAATACGCCGCCCCGATGATTGGCACTTGCACCTGCGCGATGGGGCAATGCTTTCCGCGGTGCTGGCCGAAACCGCCCGTCACTTCAGCCGCGCAATCATAATGCCGAACCTCGTGCCACCGGTCACAACCGGCGCGCAAGCCGCTGCCTACCGTGACCGAATTTTGGCTGCCCTGCCCGATGGTCAGACTTTTGAGCCATTGATGACGCTCTATCTCACCGAGGACACCGACGTTGATGACCTGACAGCGGCCCATGCCAGTGGATTGATAAAAGCCGTCAAGCTCTACCCCGCGGGTGCGACCACCAATTCCGCCTCAGGGGTGCATAACTTTGACAAAATCCGCCCCATACTTGAGCGTATGGCTGAAATAGGCTGCCCGTTATGTGTTCACGGCGAAGTTACAGATCCCGAGGTTGATATCTTCGACCGCGAGGCGGTTTTTATAGATCGCGTGTTGACACCGTTACGCCGTGATACACCCGGTTTGCGCGTGATTATGGAACATATCACCACCTCGGATGCAGTTGAGTACGTCAAGGACGAGGCCGACAATCTGGCCGCAACCGTGACCACGCACCATCTGATGATCAACCGCAATCACATTCTGGCCGGTGGCATAAAGCCGCATTATTACTGCTTACCGGTTGCAAAACGTGAAACTCACAGGGTAGCCCTGCGCAAAGCAGCAACGTCCGGCAATGCAAAATTTTTCCTTGGTACCGACAGTGCCCCCCATGTGGATGCCGCCAAAGAACAGGCCTGCGGGTGCGCCGGATGTTTCACCGCCACCAACACCATGGCCATTCTGGCGCATGTTTTCGAACAAGAGGCCGCGCTTGAGCAGCTAGAGGCTTTCACCTCGCTGAACGGTCCAGCCTTTTACGGCTTGCCGGTAAATACCGGCAGCATGATCCTGACAAAGGGCGAAGTGGTACGATTCCCCGACAAGATCGCAACAAAAGACGGCCCCATCACAGTGTTCGACCCCGGCGTCGATATTCATTGGCAGGTCACACAATGATCTTTTATCCGACCGGCATGCCCATCTGCCCCACAACAGATTACACCCGCTGCCGCAACCTTTGGCGAAAGGGCCCCGAATGAACATCTCTGCCACCCAGTCATCGCAAGAAATTGCCCGCCTCTCAGCACGGATGTTGCTGGAAATAAAGGCCGTGCATTTCAATGCCACTGATCCTTTCACCTTGGCCTCTGGTCTGCCCAGCCCAACCTACATCGATTGTCGCAAGGTGATCTCATTTCCTCGGGTGCGGAACGCGCTGATGGATTTCATGTGCCAGACCCTGACCCGTGATGCTGGTTTCGAGGCGTTTGACAATATCGCCGGTGGGGAAACAGCCGGTATTCCGTTTGCCGCATTGGTGGCCGAACGTCTGGCGCTGCCAATGAGTTATGTCCGCAAAAAGCCCAAGGGTTACGGCCGCAACGCCCGCATAGAGGGCAACATGTCCGAGGGTCAACGGGTCTTGTTGGTCGAAGACCTGACCACCGACGGCGGTAGCAAACTGTCATTCGTCGACGCGATACGCGAGACCGGTGCCTCTTGCAGCCACACGGCAGTGATCTTTAATTATGGCATTTTTCCTGAGACCAGGAAGGTTCTCGGCGACCACGGCGTCACCCTACACGCTTTGTGCACTTGGTGGGATGTTTTGGCCGAAGCCAAAGCCCAACAAGCGTTTGACACCAACACCCTGAACGAGGTTGAGCAATTCCTGCAAGCGCCCCGTGACTGGCAGGACGCACATAAATAAGTCCCGCGAACCAAACTTCGAAAAGAATTTCTATTGGCAGGAATGTCCCCAGCACACACAAAATGCTGGGGTCTGGGCCTATTTTATGCTATATGCTGTAGGTCAATCCTATCCACAACTTATCCACAGAAACATACAATTTGCACAGGCAAGCCTTGGTGGATTACCACCATCTGGGATAAACGCGGGGCACCATCATGAACGAGATCACGGCCTTCAATGCCACCGGCGCCAATATTGAAGCCCCGGAAACCATGCCGCATTCGATTGAGGCCGAGCAACAGCTTCTGGGCGCGATCCTGACCAATAACGATATCTATGATCGCATCGAATCGATCATCGGACCCGAACATTTTTTTGATCCAGTGCACGCCCGTATCTTTGAAATTTCTGCCAGCCGCATCAAGAAAAACAACCTTGCCTCTCCGGTGACACTCAAAGCCTTTATGGAGGATGATGAGGGTCTGAAAGAACTGGGCGGCCCTGCCTATCTGGCCCGTCTTGCTGGCGCGGCGATTTCAGCTTTTGCCGCGCGTGATTATGCGCAGATGATCTATGATCTGGGTATCCGCCGCGACCTGATCGGTCTTGGCCAAGATATTGCCGCCAAAGCCGCCAAGGTAGACGTTGATCAGGAACCTGCCGAACAGATCATCGAAGCGGAGCAAAAACTATATAAGCTGGCCGAACAAGGCCAATCGGAAAGCGGATTTCAGTCGTTTCTGAAAGCCGTCACCGACGCCGTTAATGTTGCCAACGCCGCCTATCAACGCGAAGGTGGCATGTCAGGCGTTTCGACAGGCTTGATCGATATGGATAAAAAACTGGGCGGTTTGCATAAATCCGATCTGTTGATCCTTGCTGGCCGACCCTCGATGGGCAAAACCTCACTGGCCACCAATATCGCGTTCAACATTGCCAAGACCTACCGGCGCGGCACCCGCCCCGATGGCAGTGAAGGTGCCGTTGAAGGTGGGGTTGTTGGGTTCTACAGCCTCGAGATGAGCGCCGAGCAACTGGCCGCTCGGATCCTGTCCGAGGCCTCAGAAGTGCCATCTGAACAAATCCGCCGTGGCGATATGACCGAAGGCGAATTTCGCCGCTTTGTCGATGCCGCCAAAAGCCTTGAGGCCTGCCCGCTGTATATCGACGACACGCCGGCGCTGCCAATCTCTCAGTTGGCCGCCCGAGCGCGGCGTCTCAAACGAACCCATGGGTTGGATGTTTTGATTATCGATTATCTGCAACTGGTACGCCCTGCCAGCGCCAAAGACAGCCGCGTCAACGAGGTGTCCGAGATCACTCAAGGTATGAAGGCCATCGCTAAGGAATTGGATATCCCGGTGATTGCGTTGTCACAACTGTCACGGGCGGTGGAAAACCGCGAAGACAAGCGGCCGCAATTGTCTGATCTGCGCGAATCCGGCTCAATCGAGCAGGATGCCGATGTGGTGATGTTCGTCTTCCGCGAAGAATATTATAAAGAACGCGAAAAACCGGGCGATAACGAGCTGGATAAGATGGCAGCTTGGCAAGACGATATGGAGCGCTTGCACGGCCGGGCCGAAGTGATTATCGGCAAGCAACGCCACGGCCCGATTGGCACGGTCGATCTGAGCTTTGAAGGGCGGTTTACCAGATTTGGCAATCTGGTCAAACCCTGGCAACAAGGCGGAGATCAGGGGTATTAACTCTGGCGCAAAGACTGTTGGGCGCCGCATGCGGATAGAATGCGCATTCCTTTAGGATTATTAAATTATAAATATACACCTTTAGATTGATTTTACTTTCTATTCCTGATAGCTGGACCTCATGCAACAGATTAGAACATTTTATTGGCGGCACCCCTTTCTCTAGACCGCGCTGATATTGCGACCCATTTCCCCAAACCAATGACGATATCAACCTTTTCAACAGGGTCAAGAACCGGACTTTACCATGCAGAACCCACTGAAAATCCGGCGTGCAACCCCCAGTGACCTACTGTTGATCACACGGTTTACAGACCTGCTTGCCCGCTTTCACGGTGACAGCTATATCTGCGATCCCGCTGTCATCATGCGCGATTTGTTTGGGCCCATAAGCGGCGCTCGAGTGTATTTTGGCGAACATGAAAACCGCGCAATTACTTATGCAGTCTGCTCGACAGAGATCGCTCTACACCGCAATCAACGCCGCCTGCATATCCATTTATTCCATGTTCTCAAGGCCCACCAGCGCACAGGTGTCGCGCAGCAGATGGTGACATATCTGCAGCAGGTGGCGCAACTTGAGGGGGCCAGCGCCCTAACTGTTAGCGCCGATCTGCAAAACGAGGCGGCGCAACAAAGTTATCTGGCAATGGGCTTTAAGCGCCGCGCGCTGACTGACGCATATTTCTTAAAGAGCTTTTAATCTGACAGTTCTGCACCCCTGCGCAGGTTCGCCAAAGCCTCATCACCTTTGGCTGCGTGCCATGTGAACAATACTGATCCATTTTACCCGACCCAAACGCCGCTTTGTGCTTGACCTTACCGGCGCGCCAATCAAGAACAAGATATGAGCACCGCAACACTCCGTATTGATCTGCAAGCCTTGGCCGCCAATTGGCAGGCGCTGGATACCCTAGGCAGCTGCGAGACCGCAGCGGTTGTTAAGGCAGACGGCTATGGGTTGGGCAGCGCACAGGTCGCAACAGCTTTGGCTAAGGCAGGGGCCCGCAAGTTTTTTGTCGCGGTCGCCGAAGAGGGCGTGGCGGTGCGTAACGCCCTTGGTCCCGACCCCAAAGTCTTCGTGTTTTCAGGTCACATGGCTGGAGATACAGACCTGTTGCAACAAGCTGGCCTGACGCCGCTGATCAATTCCACCCAACAGTTGCAGCGCCATCTTCAGGCCCTGCCCGGCCACGATTTTGGCTTGCAACTGGACACAGGGATGAACCGCCTCGGACTAGAGCCGTCTGACTGGCAGGATCTGCGCCAGCAGGCTTTAGCGCATGACCCGGTGCTGGTTATCAGCCATCTGGCCTGTGCCGATACGCCCAATCACGCGATGAATGCAACACAGCTTGCATGCTTTCGCGACATGACCGACGATTTACAGATCCCGCGCTCGCTCTCTGCAACCGGCGGGATACTTCTGGGGCCAGAATATCATTTTGACCTGACCCGCCCCGGCATCGGTCTGTACGGCGGGGCCCCCTATTCTGTCGCCCGCCCTGTGGTGTCGCTGTCGCTGCCGGTGATCCAGATCCGGGACGTTATAGAGGGCGAATCTGTCGGCTATGGCAATACGTGGTCTGCCAAACGGCCCAGCCGTATCGCCACTGTTTCGGCCGGCTATGCCGACGGTTTGATCCGGGCCATGGGGCCACATCTGTCGCTGTTTGACGGTGCCACAGCCTGCCCGATCGTGGGACGCATTTCGATGGATTTGATCACTGTCGATGTCACCGAACTGACCCAAGTACCGGACGCGCTTTCCATGCTCAACACGCATCAAACGATCGAACGCCTCGCCGAGGCTGCAGGCACCATTGGCTATGAAATTCTGACGTCGCTGGGGGCCCGCTACAACCGGGTCTATATGAGTTCATGAACCCGCTTAGCCCCCTTGCCGCCGTCGGCCGCTCGGTTCTGGCGCTGTTACAGCAGATCGGTCAGGTCAGCCTGTTCGCCGCCAATACTCTGTCACATCTGGTGCGCCCGCCGTTCTATCCGCGTGAATTTCTATCAGCGCTGTTTCAAATTGGATGGTTATCGCTGCCGGTTGTCGGCCTGACCGCCTTTTTCACCGGAGGGGCATTGGCTCTGCAAATCTATGCTGGCGGTGCCCGGTTTAACGCCGAGGCGGTGGTGCCCTCTATTGTGGCTATTGGTATGGTACGCGAACTGGGTCCAGTGCTTGGCGGTTTAATGGTTGCGGCCCGAGTGGCCAGCTCGATCGCCGCTGAACTGGGCACGATGAAGGTCACCGAACAAATCGACGCGCTTGTAACACTCTCAACCGATCCAATGAAGTTTCTGACGCTGCCCCGCGTGCTGGCTGCAACGCTGGCCATGCCGGTTCTGGTAGCAGTTGGCGACACGATTGGCATCATGGGGGGCTATCTGGTTGCCGTGGCGCGGCTTGAGTTTAACGCCGCAACTTATCTGTCTAATACTGTTGATTTTTTACAGCTTTGGGACATACTCTCAGGGTTGGTCAAAGGCGCAGTCTTTGGCTTTATCGTCGCGTTGATGGGCTGTTATTACGGCATGACATCAGGGCGGGGTGCGCAAGGGGTTGGACGGGCAACAAAAACCGCCGTGGTCGTAGCCAGCGTGCTAATTCTGGCAGCCAACTATCTCTTGACCGAGGTGTTTTTCTCCGCATGATTGAGCTGACCAATATCCACAAGCGCTTTGGCGCAAACAAAGTACTTCAGGGAACCTCACTGACGGTCCCAAAAGGCACATCTTTGGTGATTATTGGTGGTTCGGGAACCGGAAAATCAGTCACGCTGAAATGTATCTTAGGACTGGTCAAACCCGATAGCGGCACAATTAAAATTGAGGGGCGCGACATCAGCAGCGGCGACCGCGACGCCTTCCTTGCCCGTTTTGGCATGCTGTTTCAGGGCGCGGCACTGTTTGATTCGATCCCGGTTTGGCAAAACGTGGCATTTCGCCTGTTGCGCGGCTCGCTCAAACGGCCCTTGAGCGAGGCCCGCGAGATCGCGATTGAAAAGCTGCGCCGTGTCGGATTAACCCCTGATGTGGCGGATAAATTTCCCGCAGAGCTGTCTGGTGGCATGCAAAAACGCGTCGGATTGGCCCGGGCAATCGCCGCCGAGCCCGAAATCATCTTCTTTGACGAACCCACCACGGGTCTTGACCCGATTATGGCCGGGGTGATCAATGAATTGATCCGCGAAATCGTTGTAGAAATGGGCGCCACAGCGATGACCATCACCCACGATATGACCTCGGTGCGGGCGATTGCCGACACCGTTGCCATGCTGCATGACGGGGTGATCAAATGGACTGGCCCGGTGGCCGAAATGGACACATCCGGCGATCCCTATTTGGACCAGTTCATCAATGGGCGCGCCGAGGGGCCAATCGAGGCGGTGCGCTAAGCCCCCCAGACAAACCCATATTATGACAGGTTGGCCTCAGATTAATTGCCCTAGCCTGCGGTCAGATAAGGGATCGTGCCCGCAATATCTGTGTCGTCAATCATCTGAAAACTGTTGATTCCGCCGGCTTGTCGGGCTTTTCCATAGGGTGCGTAATCGGGATCTGTGGCAAATGCTGCAACCGCAGCCGCATCTGGAAACTGCAAAATCGCAATTAAAGTATTGCCACGGTCTTCCCCTTCCAGAACTGTCACATTGCCACTGCGGGACAAGTATTTCCCCCCGTGTTTTTCGACGATTGGGTGCACGTTGGCGGCGTAATCAGCCACCCAACTGTCATCAGTCACTTTGATTTCTGCGATTAAAAAGACACTCATAGGATCATCCCCCATTGATTAGTTTCTGTATCTTTCAGCAATAGATCAGATAGGGTGAGAAAACACCTTATTAATGCGGGTCATTAATATTAATGCGCGCCATTAATACGCGCCCAAAGCGTAGGTTATCAGACCTGAGAATCCATGCTCGACCGCATACGTCCCGAATTGATCAGCCAGATCGCCAGACAAAAAGCGACAGGGCTTGTCTGCACAAAAGCCACGCCTACTTGCAAAATGAATTATGCCATATAAAGGGTGCTTCATGTCCCGGATAAAACAGATCAATCTCTGCCTGCTGGTGCTGTTTCCCTGCGCCTGGTGCGCCCCGTTGCTGCGGGCGGGGTTGCTGCCACTGTTCGGACTGTCGGAAATTACCTTGATGACCGGTTTGCAAAGCCTGTGGCAGAGCGACAAATTCCTCGCCATCATCGTATTTCTATGCGCGTTCCTCGCCCCCTATATTAAAACAATCGGGTTGGCGCTGGTACATTTCAACCGAATTTCAAATCGAATTTTACCATTGCTGATCCTACTTGGCAGGCTGGCAATGGCCGAGGTGTTCCTCATCGCGCTCTATATCACGGTGATCAAAGGCATTGGCATCGGCACGGTCGAAACCGCATGGGGCCTTTATTTGTTAACGGGGTGTATTTTGACCTCGCTCGTGCTGAGCCATTTGACGGCACGGCAGCACTAGGGCAGTAAGGCGTCATGGCAAAACAAAAATCTTTTTCCTGTGCCGCCTGTGGTGCGGTTTCGACCAAATGGGCCGGCCAATGCGAAGCCTGTGACGCGTGGAATACCATCACAGAAGACAGCGGGTTATCAACTGGGCCAGCCAAAAAATCTCTTGGAGCCAAGCGCGGCAGTAAGATGGTGCTGAGCGATCTAAGCAGTACCGAGGCACCACCGCCGCGCACCCGTAGCGGTGTGGCCGAATTGGATCGGGTGCTCGGAGGCGGGCTGGTCCCCGCCTCTGCGATCCTAGTTGGGGGGGACCCGGGCATTGGAAAATCGACGTTGTTGTTGCAGGCTGCAGCGCATTTTGCCCGTGCTGGTCTGAAAACGCTGTATGTTTCAGGCGAAGAGGCCAGCGCGCAGGTGCGCATGCGCGCCCAGCGGCTTGGGCTCGCTTCGGCCCCTGTTCAGCTGGCCACCGAAACAAATTTGCGCGACATCCTGACCACGTTAGACGCTGAAAAACCGCAGTTGGTCATCATCGATTCCATTCAGACCATGTGGGCAGATCATGTCGACAGCGCCCCGGGCAGCGTTTCGCAGGTGCGCGCAGCCGCCCATGAATTGACCAGTTTTGCCAAGCGCAAAGGCGTCTCGGTGGTGCTGGTGGGGCATGTCACAAAAGACGGCCAGATCGCCGGGCCGCGGGTGGTCGAGCATATGGTTGATACAGTGCTGTATTTCGAAGGTGAGCGCGGTCATCAGTTTCGGATCCTCAGAGCCGTCAAAAACCGCTTTGGCCCAGCCGATGAAATCGGCGTGTTTGAAATGACAGGGCGCGGACTGGCCGAAGTGGCCAACCCATCAGCGTTGTTTTTATCCGAGCGCGGCAACGCAAGCCCGGGATCGGTGGTGTTTGCCGGTATTGAGGGCACCCGCCCCATGTTGGTGGAATTACAAGCTCTCGTGGCCCCGTCGCCTCATTCACAGCCACGGCGCGCCGTGGTTGGCTGGGACAGTGGCCGTCTTGCAATGATTCTTGCCGTGCTTGAGGCACGCTGCGGCATCCCCTTTGCCGGTCTTGATGTCTATCTCAATGTTGCCGGCGGGATGAAAATTTCCGAACCTGCCGCCGATCTTGCAGTTGCTGCCGCACTTTTATCGGCACGCGAAGACAGCAGCCTTCCAGCCAATACAGTGGTTTTTGGCGAAATAAGCCTTTCTGGTGCGCTGCGACCGGTCAGTCAGACAGAAAACAGGTTGAAAGAAGCGCAAAAACTTGGTTTCACGGGGGCCATCACACCTGCAGGTGCGGCATCGCGTGGCGACACCCAGATGAACGTAACGCAAGTGGCAGATTTACCCGGCTTGGTCGGGGATATATTTGGCGCCGGTTAGCCGGTAAAGAAAGGCAAACGAAAAGATGGATAGTTTCACCATCGTTGATGGTATCGTCGCGGCCGTGGTCGTTCTATCAGCCCTTTTAGCGTTTTCACGCGGTTTTACGCGTGAGGCGATGGCGATTGCCGGCTGGGTCGTTGCGGCCTATTTGGCGACATTTTTTTCTCCTGCAGCCGTGCCACTGGTCAAAGAGATTCCTGTTGTTGGCGATTTCCTCGCAGACAGTTGCGAATTGTCGATCATCGTTTCATTCGCTGTGATTTTTGCGGTTGCTCTGGTGGTTGTATCGCTGTTCACGCCACTTTTATCCTCTCTCATGAACAACAGCTATGTGAGCCGAATTGACCAAGGTTTGGGCTTTTTATTTGGGGTTGCACGGGGCATTCTTTTAATCGCGGTAGCATTTTTTGTTTATAATGTCGCGCTCACCTCACAGAGCTTTGCAGCCATTGACGACAGCCGCTCGGCGCAGATTTTTGGGGATCTCACACTCAAAATAGAAGAGCGCAATCCAGAGCTGGCGCTTGGCTGGATAACCGAACAATATGAAAATATTGTCGGCCACTGCATGATAACAAACTAATTTGATCCAGCGCTGCTGACCGCGCATGCGCCGGCCCTCTGAACGACAACCGGCCTGCCAGACCGGCCTGACTGGCAAAGCCGGTTGAATCTGTTTGGGGGATAACATAGGCTGCTTGATCTTGCCTCAGGAAATTCCTTCGACCAACTGTAAAACAAGCTCTCTGCGATCCCCTCGCGACGGCACAAAACTGCGATACTTTCTTCGCCCGTAGCCCAGCCAAAACAATGCGGATCTTTTCTTCCGAGGAATATGAATGCCAGGTCTTGCGAAGGATGTTCTTAACCACCTTGTCGGCCGCGGGTTTCGATCTCTGTGCTTTCTTCGTCATCTCGATCTCCTAATCGATTAGATGAACCAGAAATCCTCCCTTATTCAAACCCTCATATTTATCTCATAAGCGCTGACGTCAGACACTTGCGGATATTAGTAAACTGTTCTTGGGATATGACAGCGGACCACAGGGGCGCTGTAGACGAGACGCTTGTATCCCCGCCAATAAGCCAAGGACGCAGAAAGTAAAACAGCGTTAAAACCCAACCACCAGCAAGCCCACACCAATCGCCAAACAGCCCACCCGCTTGGCAAGATGTTTTTGTCCGATAATCGCATAAGATACTGCCGCCAGAGAGACCAAAATCTTGGCGAAGGCCAGCAGCGATAACACCGGCGTGCTATCTATCGTAAGTAAATGGGGATGTACGATCATCCCGATCGGAATAAGGTAAAGACCGATGCCAAGTGACATCGCCGTAAGCGCCACTTTACCCCAGTTCTCGCCAACCATACCCGCGGCGATAAAAACCCCGCCGCAGACAGGCGGAGTGATTGTTGACAGTAGAGCATACCAGAAAATAAAGAGATGCACCGTCAGGGGTGCCAGCCCCAGATCGATCAACGCGGGGCCTGCGACGGATACACAAATTACATAGGCTGCGGTCGTTGGAACCTCCATGCCCAGAAACAGGCAGGCCAATGCCGTCAAAAGTAAAGCCGGCCAAATACGTCCCCCAGAAAATGACAAGATCAAGGACGTCACTTTAATACCGAGACCCGTAATCGACAAAACACCGATAACGATAGAGGCGCAGAGAATGATTGAGGCGATCATCGCAATCTGCTTGCCAGCGGTCAGACTTGCCGCGCAGAGCTTTCTCACCGCCACCACCGCATCAAATTTCAGTTTGCCGTCAACAAACAGAAGGCCGGCAGCAACCAAAATGGCGACGGCTGCTGCATATTGCGGGGTAAAGCCATGAAACATGACGATCAGCAGGGTTGAAAATGGCACCAGGAAAAAACACGCGGTTATAAGAACTGTGCGCGCGGCCGGGCGCGCTGCATCTTCCATTGGTTTCAAGCCATAGCGGACCGCGTATATGTCGACGCCAAACCAGACCGCAAAGAAGAACAGCAAAGCCGGCAAACTGGCGGCGATGATTATACTCGAATACGGAATGCCGGTCAGTTCCACCATCACAAAGGCACCAGCTCCCATCAGCGGCGGCATGATTTGCCCGCCCGAAGATGCGACAGCCTCAACCGCTGCAGCAATCCGCTTGGGATAGCCAAGCGTTACCATCGCTGGCAGCGTAACCATTCCTGTCGATGCCACATTCGCAGAGGCAGAACCTGAAATAGATCCGAATAGGGCTGAGGAAAGGACAGAGACTTTGGCAGCGCCACCACGCAACCGCCCCGCGACATAGGACGCCACATTCATAAAACCGGCACCGGCTTCGCCTGCATTTAGCACGGCGCCAAAAATGACAAATACCGCGACAATTGCGACCGAGACGCCTGTAAGACTTCCCCAAATGCCCCCCTCTGCAATCGTCATCGTGCCGAGAAAACTCATCAAAGGTGTCCCAGGATGACCGAACTCTCCGGGTATGTGCTGGCCCAAAAGACCATACAGTAAGGCCGAGACAGCAAGCAGAGGTAACGGCCAACCGATGGTTCGCCGGGCCATCTCTAATACCGTGATCAGCAGCCCCACGGCGATGACAGTTTGTACCCCGCCGTCAAGATAGCCGTATTGGTCAAGTAGGGCGCTGTGATTGGCCGCGATCCACAGACAGGCCGCGACACCGACAATCGTAAAGCCCCAATTCACAAATTTGGCGCGCCCAGATGTCGTCTGGAAAAGAAATATCCACGGGATGACCAATGCCATATGCAGTGGACGGGACACCAGATTGGGTATCAGTCCAGAGAAAATCAGCCAGAGATGAAACACGATCGAAACGCTCCCAAGGAGCACCCAAATCGATCTTTTGAAAATGTCAAAACCCATGATGTTTAAATCGACCACTAAGACAGAAGTGGTCGATCAACCTATTTTTTGTGGACGTTTAATGATGCTGAGCCAGTGTGGCACCTGCTTCCTTATAATAGCGAATCGCACCCGGATGAATTTCGGTGAGAATGTTGCTCAGCATGTCCATAGACACGCCGTTCCACCACTGTGCCGCGGCGCCAAGCGCGCCTTTGTTTTCCCAGTAGGTTTTGGTCAAGGCATAGGCTGTGTCGTTGTCCATGTCTGTGGTTGCAAATGCGACCACCGGCAGAGATGTGGTCACTATATCTGCGGATTGGCCGGCATAGGTATTGGCCGGAATAACAAGTCGAGTGCGTTTGGACTGTTTGACCTGATCTTCATTCAGCGAGATCACCGTCGCTCCGGCAGATGCCGCCGCCTCGATCACGTTTGGTGCGGGAAAAGACCCCGCTGTGACAAAGCCGTCGATCTGGCCGTTTTTGAGTGCTGGCACCGCATTGGACAGCTCAACTTCTGCCAGAGTTACTTTGCCTTCGAGACCAAACATCTTGAGATATTTCGCCCCTTCTTTGGCACCAAAAGACCCTTTTCCAAGCAGAATAGTTTTCCCTTCCATGCCGGCAAAATCCGATACACCAGAATCTTTGGACATAACAAAATGCATTGTTAAAGAGGGGATCGGAAACAACGCGCGAATTTCCGCAAATCTGGGGTTGTTCTTATCTTTGAACATGGCTTTACCGCCCCGGGCCAGCTTTACCAGCACTGGCGGAGTGGTGAAGACATAGTTCCCTTTGCGGCCAATAACCTCCATCACGTTTTGCACCGAGCCCTGGCTCTCTTCAACCGTCACAATCACATCACCATTAGACCCGGCTTTCATCCCCTGCGCGATCTGCACTGCCATCTGGTAATAAGACGACGTGGATTTTGCTGATTTATAAGTAACCCGCGTTTCCGCCAAAATCAGAGATGCAGGCAGCACCAACAGGCCCGCGACAAAAATTCTGATGAGTGATTTTAGCATTGATTTCCCCCTAAAAGCTTCACTGTTTGGAAGCAAGACTGTTGTTTTAGTGTCATTTTTCTGACGTAAAGAGCCTATATTTTTTCCGTTGAATTGCAAGTTTGGTTTTAAAGGCGCCGCTTGTATGCCTTTAATACACATTTTAGAGTACAGTCATAAAATTCCTAAACAATTCTTGACTTCCAAGGTTAGATGAAAAGATTGCACTGTCGGGTTGGTGTGAACAATCTCAAACCTCCAGAAAAGCTTCCATCCTTCTAAAGAAAAGGAAGCTTTTTTATGAGTGTTTTTAATTCTTATCAAAGGAGCAAGAAATGGGTTGGATGTTCTACCATAACCCCGTTGACGACGTTGAAGCTGAAATCAAACAAATGTGCACATCTGATTCAGATGAAATGTCTCAATTTCCAGTCTACATTACACATCATGGATCGACTTGGTACGTTGCGATAAAAGCCACTTTTAAAAATAAGGTACGCGACAACTTAAGATACAAGAGTGATTTAACCGGATCATTTATTTTTGCCTGTGAGTTTCAAACGAAACGAAGCAACGGTGAATGGGGCTACAAGGCAATCGCAGAATCTAGTGGGCCTTCCGAAGCCCCATTCACCGCTCAAACTGATAAATATGCTCAGCCCAACAACTGCTGAGTCTGCACTTGAATGGCGCGCAAAATGTCAAAAAATACTGCAATGAAATCGCGCAAATTGCTTCATGGCGACATAATAGAATTTTCAAAATCCCTCTCATGCACAGATGGTAAAACGAAAGCATACAGGGAACCCCCTCTATTTTGACCTGATTTGATCTGCGATTATTGCGCGAGGCTGGCGATGTGGCTGGTGCGATATGAGGGTTTTGTAGATGAGCAAGCGACGGGGTGGACGTGGTTCCAAATACACGGATGATTTCTAACGTAAGCTAGGAGCGGAAAGCCGGGTCGCTGGTATAAGTGTTCCGTTGGTTGCCAAGCAGCTCGGCGTGGGCACCAACCGGATTCATGCGGATCGCAGTGATGGGCGGTTTCAGCCTGATGATACCGAGGTCACTGCGTTCACACCCGTAGAGATTTCTGATGTCAATTTAGCGGATACACTGGCGCTACTTGGGCCTGACCAAGCTGTCTTTCGCGTAGAGATTTCGCTCGAAATTGGTCCGTGCCTTTTCCACCATATCATGTGCAGCGGCAGAACCGGCTGTGAACCGTGACCATATTCCGTTTTGTTGGGCCGACAATGCCTCCCATATCTTCCGGTCGGGGATATGTGCATAGCCGTTTGTTCTCGCCAAAGATGATGGGTTTTTTAGCGCTGGACGGGAGTCTTTTGTCGAAATTAAGGATGGTGGCTTTCCAGAGTTGAAAGTTGTGCGGGGCGTCCGTATGTTACTTTTGACGCGGAGCTTATTGAAGGTGTCCGTCAAGGAAGCGTTAAGGGAATTAGCCCCGGTATGTTTATATCCGGTGGGTCCGCGTCGAACACCTCTTATATACAGAAGATTATTGCTTTTTTGAGCAGATAAAACCGTCTGCTTTAGCCGGTCTTTTGGGTATACCGTAACGAGGATCGTTGATTGCTGACCTGAACTATCCCGCCCTTGTCGCTTGATTGAAATGACAATGGGATCACCGTTTGAGGCTGTGCGGTCTGTGACGAGCATCAAGTCACCAGTTTGCTTATCGTCATGCTGACGAATGATAAAAACAGGGTTTTCGATCAGCTGCGGCAAATTAATTAGGTCTTGCGGAGATAGTTCTTTGTGGTCTGAAATTACCTTTTTCAATTTAGAGGCGACCATAACGACATTTTGACCACGCGCACCAAAGGCTCTGAGAATTTCGGGAGCACTGGACACAAGGTGCATTTCGTTGCTGGCAGGTCGTCCCCTCAGCATGTTCAACATTGATTGCTGCCAGGATGACAGTGCTTGCCTCTTGATGTAAGAAACAAACCCTGTATTTCATGCGTCTCGCGCCCCAATTTCGCCTGCAAGGGCGCGTCCGAACACATCGCTGGACAGGCGGCTGAGAGATCAATATTTAGCGCAATGATGGTAATCAGCAGTCAGAATCGAAATTTCATAACCGTTGCGCGGCCTTATTCTGGATTTGTTTTCTATCAGTTTAAATGTAGGTTAATGTGGGCAC
>Ga0209251_1001435_pt1 | contig 18183 bp, 18 predicted proteins | sample SaaInlV_100m_DNA_6_FD_184665 | JGI IMG/M metagenome (GOLD analysis project Ga0209251, IMG submission 184665) | Marine microbial communities from expanding oxygen minimum zones in the Saanich Inlet - Saanich Inlet SI073_LV_10m_DNA (SPAdes) (version 2) | ecosystem: Environmental > Aquatic > Marine... | reverse complement strand
TCCGTTCTGGGCCCAGCAGAACTACGACAGTCCCAGAGAAGCCACTGGCAAAATTGTTTGCGCGAACTGCCACATCGCCAAAAAGCTGACCCAAGCTGAGGTACCTCAGTCGGTGCTCCCAGACACCGTGTTTACCGCAAGCGTGAAAGTTCCCTACGAAGAGGGAATCAAGGAAATTGGTGCCGATGGCAGCGAGGTACAGCTTCAGGTTGGTGCCGTCGTGATGCTTCCTGACGGTTTCACACTGGCGCCTCAAGACCGCTGGACGGATGAAATCAAGGAAGAGACCGAGGGGGTTTATTTCAGCCAGTACAGCGACGATCAGCCCAACATCCTCCTTGTGGGTCCCATTCCTGGCGATCAAAACCAAGAAATTGTTTTCCCTGTTCTCTCGCCTAACCCCGCCACCGACAGCAACATTCACTTTGGTAAGTACCAAATTCACGTGGGTGGCAACCGTGGCCGCGGCCAGGTGTACCCAACCGGTGAGAAGAGCAACAACACCGTCTTCACCGCTCCAGCAGAGGGCAAGGTTTCCTCAATCGATGCAGGGGAGAATGGAGCCAGTGTTGTCACCATTCAGGCCGCAGATGGCAGCACGACAAGCGAAACCATCCCTGTTGGTCCTGAGCTCCTGGTGAGCGTGGGCGACACCGTTGAAGCTGGCGCTGTCATCACTAACGATCCAAACGTCGGCGGCTTTGGGCAGATCGACGCTGAGATTGTTCTACAAGACCCCGTCCGGATCTATGGCTTGCTCGCCTTCTTTGCCGCGGTTGCCATTGCACAAATCATGCTGGTGCTGAAGAAGCGGCAAATTGAAAAAGTGCAAGCCGCCGAAGGCAGCTTCTAAGCCAAATGTTTGCTTCTCCTGGGCCCGAGCTGTTTCAGTTCGGGCCTTTTGTTTTGCGTTGGTATGGGTTGCTGATTGCAGCAGCTGTTTTGATCGGGCTCAACCTTTCAAGCCGACTCGCACAACAGCGCAAGCTTGAAAACGGTCTGATTAGCGATCTACTTCCCTTACTTGTGCTGTGTTCCGTGATTGGAGCACGCATCTATTACGTTGCCTTTGAGTGGCATAACTATGCAGCCACTCCCTTAAAAGCACTCGCAATTTGGGAAGGTGGAATCGCGATTCACGGCGCCTTAATTGCTGGAACACTCACGCTGATTCTGTTCTGCAGATGGCGTCAACAATCCTTCTGGGATGTGCTCGATGTACTTGTACCCTCCGTGGCCCTCGGACAAGCCATTGGTCGTTGGGGAAACTTTTTCAACTCAGAGGCTTTTGGTATCCCGACAGATCTACCTTGGAAATTATTCATTCCAGAACTTAATCGACCAATAATTTATAGCAATAAGGAATTTTTTCATCCAACTTTTCTATATGAGTCGCTCTGGAACCTTGCCCTATTTATCATTTTAATCCTTCTGTTTCGCTGGGGGGCGAAGCATCTCAACAAGCTTCCTGCCGGTGCAATGAGCTGTACTTACTTGCTGGGCTACAGCCTTGGACGCGTTTGGATTGAAGGCCTACGCATCGACTCGCTTTGCATCGGAGCTCTCCCTCCGGCGTGTGAAGGCGGCATCCGCATCGCCCAACTCATGAGTGGGGTGCTCGCTCTCACCGGAGGCGTGGGCCTTTGGTGGCTCTATGGCCGGAAGAAACCATTACCAGATCCAGGCTTTCGACCCAACTGAAGCCAAGCTCTAACTGCTTGAATCCATCATCCCCATGCATCCCGTCAGTTTTGTTGGAGCCGGTCCTGGAGCCACGGATCTTCTGACCCTGCGGGCGGCAGAACGCTTGCGATCTGCCGATGTTTTGGTCTGGACAGATTCTCTGGTTTGCCCGGGAATCCCCAAACTTGCTCCCGATGGATGCGAAAAGATCCGAACCAGCACGATGACCTTGGAAGAGGTGATCCCGCTTCTCATTGACAGGCAAAAAAGTGGGAAACGGATCGTCCGCCTTCACGACGGCGATACAGCCCTCTACAGCGCGATCAATGAGCAGATTTGTGCACTCACAGACCACAACATTCCGGTCGAGGTTGTGCCTGGCATCAGCGCCTATCAAGCAGCAGCGGCAGGCCTGGCGAGCGAACTCACGATTCCCGGCGTCGTGCAAACCATCGTCCTGGGGAGAGCCGGGGGGCGCACTGGTGTTCCAGACAGCGAAGCGTTGAGTCGACTTGCTGCACTAAAAGCCAGCCTTTGCCTCTATCTCAGCGCTCGCCACGTTGAGGACGTGCAAACCACCCTGCTGGAACACTATCCAGCGAACACTCCTGTGGCGGTAGGGCATCGCGTGAGCTGGCCTGATGAATTGCTCTCCGTCATCTCCCTGCAGGAGATGGCAGCTTTCACGCAAAAGCATGAATTGATCCGTACAACGCTGTACATGGTGAGTCCTGCACTGGCTCGGGCCCCCCAACGCTCACGCCTGTATTCACCCGATCACGACCATCTGTTCCGGCCGAGTTCCTAAAACGCAGTGGTTTAAGATTCGCTTGTGCGGGCGATTAGCACAGTGGTAGCGCACTTCCTTCACACGGAAGGGGTCACTGGTTCGAATCCAGTATCGCCCATATTTCATGGACGCTTTCTGCTGTGTCTAACTAAAAAAACGTGTCATTTTAGAAAAAATTAGTACAGTTTATCTATAGATAGATGCAATTACTGCATGGACGTTTCGACGCCCACTAACAATCAAGAGTCAAACTCAGGTTTACTCTTTGTTGGCCAACAGCTTTCTGAACGTCGTCTTGCCCAGGGACTGAGTCAAGAGCAACTGGCCGATCGGATGCACTTGGGTATCGAACAGCTAGCAGCGCTGGAATCCGGTGATCGGGACAAACTTCCAGAGCCTGTTTTTATCAAGGCCATGGTGAGGAGGCTCAGCAATCATCTAGAGCTTGATGCTGATGCCTTAGTGGCCTCCCTCGGATCGCTGTCCGACGGTGCAGTGTCCAATGAGCGGGTGTCGCAACAAAAAGGCCCTACATCTCCCCCACTTCAACCACCATCTCGGCCTGAAAAAGGGGCTATTTGGCTTTGGCTGGTCCTGATCGGAGCCACAGCACTCGGTGCCCTGGCCTGGGTTCAACGGGCAGCGCTTCTTGAGCTGATCCAGCAGCCCCAATCCAATTCAGCCAGCGCTACCGCGAAGACAACAACCACTTCAAACGAGAGCATCACCACTACACCCGAAACTGCTCCTAATACTGCATTCGACACTGCTCCGGACATTGCTCCAGAAACTGCTCCCGAAGTCGCACTTGTTCTACCGAGCACCAGCGAAGTGGAACTCGCAAACTCAGGCCCCATCACGATTAAGAGCAAAGAACCCAGCTGGATCGCACTACGCCGTGAGGGCACGATCGAATTTGAGGGAATCCTGGAGGGGGAACGAATCATCACAAGCCCGGATGAAATCGAGATCTATGCAGGACGACCAGACCTGTTGACGGTATCCATTTCCGATGGTGAGCCCAAGGTGCTGGGAACCATCAGTGACATCAAGTGGATACCTCTCAAGCCTGAGCGCTCACGCTGAGTCCCACACCAGAAGCTTCTCGCACTGTCTCAGCACAACTTTCCAAACTCCACTGCTCCAAACTCAAGTCACGATTCGAGCGATCAGGAACGAGCTCTACCAGAAGCTGATTTTGGGATATCCCGACACGCAGTGAGTCCACGACAGGATCTGGACGACAATCAATCGCCGCTGCAAGTCTCAGCAACAACGACATCTCACTGACACATTTTCGATTTTCCCGGGTTCTCAAGGCCTGCCATGACTCATGGCGTTTTTTAGGCAGGCTGCGTCGGTGGTAGCGCGCAATAGCCGCCACCATCAAATGTTCTGCTTCGGAATAACCCAGCAATTCACCGTGGCGAATCAAATACCAAGAATGCTTGTGATAAGCGCTGAGATTGATGTGCTGACCACAGGAATGCAGCATGGAGGCCGCCCACAACAGCTCACGGCCCTCCCCATCGTCCTGATGGATGACGCCCTTGGTCGTGTCGTAGAGGGTGAGGGCATGGGAAGCAACCTTCTCAGCCCGCTGTTGATTGACAGCAAACCGCTGCACCTGATGAATCACCGTTCGTTGGCGGATGCTGCTCTGGAAACTGAACCGGTCCTCCAGAAGACCCTGGCGCAACATCCAATCCACAATCAAACCTTCGCGCAAGGCCCGCTCGCTGAGCACTAGACCGTCGACGGCCAACATCTTCATCGTGGTTTGCAAAATCAACGCACCCGGAACAATGATTTCGGCGCGGCGATCATTGATGGCCGAGATCTCACGCCGCTGGGCCGGGGTCATCACCACAAGCCGTTCGACGACCCGATCAAGACGAGAGCGGGACACCTTGTAACCGTGAAATTTGAGCGGCGGACGGTCGTCCTCACCGGCAGCGAGGGCTCCAATCGCCATAGCCGTACCACTGGTGGCCACCAAAACAGGTTTTTCGCCGGGATTGATGCGTCGAAGCACCTTGTCAACGGCGGGTTCTAGGGAGCCCTGAATGAATGACTGAAGAAAGGATCGTCGCTGCGGAGAGATGGGCTCTTCCTTAATGAAATCCCGCTGAAGACGAACAGCACCCACCCGTGTACTTGTCAACGCACGAGCATCTCGGCTATCCGCCAAAATCAACTCCGTAGAACCACCGCCGATATCAAGCAGTAGGTGAGGTTTCTCGACGAACGACATCCCCGAGAGCACACCCAGATAGATCAACCTGGCTTCCTCTGGACCACTGACCAAATCAACTTCAATCCCCAACTCGTCCTTGATGCTTTGCAGGAAATCGCGCCCATTGGGGGCTTCCCGTACAGCGCTTGTGGCGGCCGTGACCACCTGCTCAACCTGATGACTGTTCGCTAATTCAAGAAACCGACGCAGCGTTTCAAAGCCCCGTTCCATTGCGGCAGCGGACAGGTCACCCGTATCTGGATCGCGCTCCCCCAAACGGGTCGTGGACTTCTCCGCCTGAATGATGCTGAAAGTGCCGAGGGCTGGATCAACGGAGGCCACCAACAAATGCGTCGAATTGGTGCCGATATCGATCGCAGCAACCCGCCTGAGTCCTCCAGACTTGAGCCCTTGGGACAGTGGTAGTGCCTGAATGTCTCCAGATGTCAGCTCAGCGGTCCCAGCTTCCGACATGGACGACGTTGGCCTGACATTGCTGCACTCTGGCACTGGTACCAACGGCCATCAGTCCGTGACTCGCGTTTTTGAATCTCATTCCCTGTGAATAGCAGCACTTCCGGCCTCCGCCCCTGGATCGAATTAGTCCGCTGGAACAAGCCATCGGGGCGGCTCATTTTGCTGATACCAGCTGGGTGGTCTCTCTGGCTCACCCCATCTGCTCCTCCCAGTGCCTCATTGGTCGGATTGATTTTGATCGGCGGACTTGCGGTGAGTGGAGCTGGCTGCATCGCCAACGACCTTTGGGACCAACGCTTCGATGGCCGGGTGGAACGCACCCAAGCTCGACCACTAGCGCGCGGCGCCCTGCAACGCCCTCAGGCGTTCTCTCTTCTGATCGTGCTGCTCCTGATCAGCCTGGGGGTGGTCCTGTGCTTATCCGATGAAAGTCGGAGCCTGTGCTTGAGCTTGGCGGTGGCCGCACTACCGCCCATCCTTCTGTATCCGTCTGCCAAACGCTGGTTTGCCTTCCCTCAGGCTGTTCTTGCCCTCTGCTGGGGATTCGCAGTTCTAATTCCATGGGCTGCTGCAGAAGCACAGCTGAGCTGGAATCCAGCTCTCATCGGTTGCTGGATCGCCACCTTGCTTTGGACCTTTGGTTTCGACACGGTTTATGCCATGGCGGATCGCCGAGATGATGCCCAAATCGGCTTGCGCAGTAGTGCGCTGAGCTTGGGTGATTCCGCCACTTCAGTGGTTCGCATTTGTTACGGGTTCACCTGTCTCTCCATGGCTATCGCAGCCTCAACAGCCCAGATAGCAGCGCCGTTTTGGCCATTTTGGCTGATGGCTACCGTCCTGATGCAAGCCAGTTGTTCCCCCCTAACTCGAGAACAAGCCTCGATGACGCTTTTTGCCCGTCATTTCAGTCGGCAGGTGCAAGTGGGCAGTTTGTTGCTGATCGGGCTCGTCCTGGCAAGGGCCTTGACCTAATGGCCAACCTCCAGCCGGCACGACCGTTGCGACCTGGAGATGGCGTGTCCTGCGTGGCAGCCAGTTCTTCCCTAAGCAGCGATGGGCGACTAAGCCAGGGAATCCAGCTGCTCGAAAACTGGGGTCTAACGGTGCATCCACAAGCTTTAAGCGAGCGCTACTGGGGCTACCTCGCAGGGAGTGATCAAGAGCGACGGGCAGATTTAGAACCGAAATTCGATACAGCGCTGTTGGCCTGTGCCCGCGGCGGATGGGGGGCGGCTCGGCTGCTGGAAAACAAGATTGCATGGCAGCCGGGATGGCTGCTGGGTTTCTCGGACGTGACGGCGTTGCTCTGGGCAAGATTGGCCGCCGGTTTCGCTGGAGGTGTGCATGGACCACTACTCACCACGCTTGCGGCGGAACCGGAATGGAGTCAAGAGCGCTTAAGGAAACTGCTTTTCGGAGAATCAATTCCTGATCTTCACGGACGAGGCATCGGGGGCCCAAAAGCGTCTGGTCCTTTAATCGTGGCCAATCTCACAGTGGCGACGCACCTCTTGGGAACCACGCATATCCCATGCCTACGCAACGCCATTCTCGTTTTTGAAGACGTTGGTGAAGCGCCTTATCGCATCGACCGCATGTTGACCCAATGGCGGCTATGCGGGGCCTTGGATGAAATCGCAGGACTGGGCTTTGGCAACTTTGAAGGGTGCGATGACGAACCAAGTGATGGAGAGGATCACCATGCATCAATGCGACGCTTCAGCCTGAATCAAGTACTGGACGAACGCACAGCAGACCTCGGCATTCCAAGAGTTTTTGATCTCCCTGTCGGCCATCGCTGCGGAAATGCCGCTCTTCCGTTAGGCGCTATTGCTCAACTGGATGGTGAGGCAGGGCGGCTCAGCCTGTCGTCCTTGAACTGAGAACCGCTTCCGCCACGGTGAGATCAAAGGGCGTGGTCACCTTGATATTCGAAGGGCCGGCATCAAGCACCTGCACTGACCAACCCAAACGCTCATAGAGCGAGGCATCATCCGTAACGCTCCATCCCTCCGCTTGGGCTCTGGCATGGCCCTGACGGAGCTGCTCCACCTCAAACCCTTGCGGCGTTTGTGCAGCCCAAAGCTCAGCACGATCAGGAGTGTCACGGATCGTCCCGTTTTCATCCACCCGCTTAATGGTGTCGGTGACAGGTGTTGCAGCGATCAATGCAGCCCCAGCCTCCACAGCAATGGCACAGCGATCAAAGAGGTCTGGTTGTGCCAAACATCTGGCTCCGTCATGAATCAGCACATGGCGTGCCTCCTCCGGCAGTCCGGCCAAACCCCGCAGCACTGATTCCTGACGGGTCGCCCCCCCCTGAATCCAAACCAAAGGTTTTTTGACCGGCCCAACAGCATCAAGGATTTCAGCTCGATCGGTGTCTTGGCCCACAATTCCGATCCAAGTGATTTGACCAGCACCCAAGGCTGCATCGACCGTCCAAGCGATCACAGGCCGTCCCAAAAGAGGCAACAGCAACTTGTTTCGATCTGCACCCATGCGGCGACCACTCCCCGCCGCAGCAATCAACAGATGCACAAGCGACTCCTGCCGCGAGCAGGCGGAAACGTTCTCCATACAATCAGCTCGCACCCTGGATCGTGGCGCATCGATGCGAGTTCTTGCTCTCAGCCCTGGCTCGTCCCAAGACCAACTGGATCGTTTACCCGCCCTCGAGAGCCTCTGCCAGGAACTCGGTGCGTCGTTATTTGTGGCCTGTGATCCAGGCGTCAGCGCCGCCTGGCACTTGCTTCCCTGTGTCGAGAAGGTGTTTCCCTTCGGCTTTGAAGCGAGCCCCAGCCTCGCTGACTGGGCCAACTTGCTCGGCAATGTGCGAGAGCCTGATTTTCAAGTCTGCGTCAATTTTGCCGAGGGACAGCAGGTCAACCTGATGCTGTCGATGAGCCATATCCCGAGTCGTATCGCGACATCAGGATTTGCATGCACAGAGCAAGTTGAAACAGGGGATGGCTTTGCAGCCCAACGGCTTGCGACCTATCTCACCCCACTCGGCTGCAGCCTGGACGCCGATGCATTTCGCCTATCCCTGCCAAGCCAAGAGCTGGAGGAGGCACGCTCAAGCCAACCCCCTGGAGATGGGCCGATGCTGATTCTTGCTCCATCTTCAGGGGAGCAGGACTGGCCCCCTGAACGCTGGTTAGGACTCCCCAAGAGCATCTCCAACCGTCTTGCAACGCTGCGATCAAGCACCTTGGACAAAAGTCTTGCAATGCGACGACGAGCCGCTGCCGTCGCCTGTGCTGATGTAGTGCTCAGCAGCTGTGCGGTCACGCAGCGGTTAGCTGTGTACTTCGGGATCCCCCTCGTGGCCTTGGGCGCAACCACAAGCGACTTCCCAGCACGCGGTGACATTCGCTGTTTAGGGGAGAGGTCCAAGTTGGCCTCACTCACTGAGCAAGAGGTGCTCGATGCCCTCGGCTTCTAAACAAGCATCGGCATGAGCCGCAGAAGCCGAGCCCGAGCACAACTCCAATTGTTGACAGCTCCCTGGAGAGGTCCGTTCAGCGCACTCGCCGCGCTGATTGTTGCTGGAGCGAGCGGCTATCGCCTAACGGAGGGCTGGGATTGGGGAGATTGCCTCTGGATGGTCTTGATCACGGTCAGCACCATTGGATACGGAGAAGTCGAAACCCTGTCCCCGCAGGGGCGCTTGGTCACCGTGTTGATCGTGGTCGGCGGACTTGTTGTGGTTCAGCTGGCCATTCAACGTGTCCTGGGGCTCAAGGAATCTGGCTACTTCCGGCGTGTCAAAGAATTTCGCTTCCATCGCATGCTGGAGGGCATGCATGATCACGTCATCCTTTGCGGCTACGGACGCATCGGCCAAGAGATCGCAGCCCAACTGTTGCGAGACAACATTCCCCTTGTGGTGATTGAAACGGATTCATATCGCCGTGACATAGCCGAATCCAAGGGACTCAAGGTGCTCCAAGCTGATGCAACGCTCGACGAATCCCTGCTGGATGCAGGCTTAACCCGCTGCCAAAGCCTTGTAGCAGCCCTCCCAGGGGACGCGGCCAACCTTTACGTCGTTCTCAGCGCAAGGGATCTTCGACCCGACTGCCGGCTCATCGCTCGGGCCAGCAGTGATGAGGCCACTGCCAAGCTCCGACTCGCTGGCGCTTCTGTTGTTGTGAGTCCCTACGTCGCAGGAGGGCGCGTGATGGCCGCATCAGCGCTTCGCCCCCTCGCGCTTGATTTCATGGAGCTGTTAGCGGGCTCCGATTTTGAAATTGAAGAATTTCAGCTCAGCGACAACCCTCAATATTTCTCTGCAATTCAAGGCCGCAGCCTCGCCGAACTGGAACTTGGACGCCGTAGCGGAGCCTTGGTGATCGCGATCCGTGATCAGGGACGATTGGTCGCAAATCCAGGCGGAGAAACGGCATTGGCACCTGGACAGCTGCTGATTGTGCTTGGAAGCAAGCCCCAACTCACACGATTTCAGCACCTGCTTGGAGATGCCGTTGACAGCATTGAAACCATGCCGGGTTGAGAGAAAAGGCCTCGGATCCCTACGATCTTCAGGTCTTCAGGTCTGCAATGTCCCCCACCACCTCCCTTGCTGGTCAGACCGCTCTGGTAACGGGGGGTGGACGTGGCATTGGGAAAGCGATCGCCCTTGCACTTGGCGAAGCTGGCGCCGAAGTCGTGGTGAATTACTCCAGTTCCGCCGCTGCAGCCGATGAGGTAGTGACAGCCATCGAAGCCCTTGGTGGAAAGGCTTATGCCCTCCAGGCGAACGTGTCGGTTGAGAGCGAAGTGGACGGCTTGATCAAAGCTGTCTTGGATCGCAGTGGCCGCATCGATGTGCTGGTGAACAACGCAGGGATCACAAGGGATGGCCTGTTGATGCGAATGAAAACAGATGACTGGCAAGCGGTGATCGACTTGAACCTCACCGGAGTCTTTCTGTGCTGCCGAGCCATTGCTCGGCCAATGCTGAAGCAAAAAAGTGGCCGCATCATCAACATCACCTCTGTGGTGGGCTTGATGGGTAATGCCGGCCAAGCCAATTACGCAGCCGCCAAAGCTGGCGTGATCGGTCTGACGCGCAGCACCGCCAAAGAATTGGCGAGTCGTGGAATCACGGTGAATGCCGTCGCCCCGGGGTTCATTGCCACAGATATGACGAAAGACCTCGATGCAACAGCCATTTTGCGAGACATTCCCCTGGGAACTTTTGGCACACAAGAACAAGTGGCCGGTGCGGTGCGGTTTCTGGCGGGTGATCCAGCAGCGGCCTACATCACCGGGCAAGTCCTGCAGGTCGACGGGGGCATGGTGATGGCTTAAGCCATCACGATTCGAGCGGCTGAGCCAGCTCTTCGCGGAGTCGACGAATCTGCTGAAGCAAGCGGAGACGCCTCAACCGTGCTGTAGCTGTCAAAAAAATACGTAACGGCACATAAACCAAAGCCATCGTGGCGGCTAATCCCGCCAGCAGAACAAACAACAGCGCTCCCGAATCGGCCATAAAAGGACCCTAGTGAAATTGGCGGGACAAGGCAGTTCAAATCCGCAAGGGATTCGGCTATCCCCACCAGGGTGCAGGCCCTGAATAGCTGATGCTCTATGGGACAGTGACGAACGGCTGAGTTGCCATCATGGCCAAACTTCTTTCTTTCTCCGACGAATCACGCGGTTCCCTCGAGCGTGGCGTGAACGCCCTCGCCAATGCTGTCCGAGTCACCATCGGACCGAAGGGTCGGAACGTCGTTCTTGAAAAGAAATTTGGCGTACCAGACATCGTTAATGACGGCGACACCATTGCTCGTGAAATCGAGCTTGAGGATCCTTTTGAAAATCTGGGCGCCAAATTGATCCAACAGGTGGCATCCAGAACCAAAGACAAGGCCGGAGATGGAACCACTACGGCCACGGTTTTGGCACAGGCCATGGTGCGCGAAGGGCTTCGCAACACAGCAGCAGGAGCCAGCCCTGTAGAGCTTCGCCGTGGGATGGAAAAAGCAGCAGCACAAGTGGTTGCAGGTTTGGCGAGCCGGAGTCAGGCCGTCGAAGGTGATTCCATCCAACAGGTGGCCACGGTGAGTTCCAGTGGCGATGAAGAGGTGGGACGGATGATCTCAGAAGCGATGGATCGGGTCAGCGTCGACGGAGTGATCACCGTTGAAGAATCCAAATCGCTCGCCACCGAAATGGAGGTGACCGAAGGCATGGCCTTCGATCGCGGATACAGCTCTCCCTATTTCGTCACCGATGCGGACCGTCAGGTTTGTGAATTCGAAAATCCATTAATCCTGCTGACCGATCGAAAGATCAGCACTGTCATTGATTTAGTCCCTGTCCTTGAAGCCGTTCAAAAAAGTGGCTCACCGCTCTTAATCCTCTCGGAAGAAGTGGAGGGGGAGGCCCTGGCCACCCTTGTGATGAACAAAAGCCGCGGTGTTCTCCAAGTCGCAGCTGTGCGCGCTCCTTCCTTCGGAGACCGTCGCAAAGCGGCATTGGCTGATATCGCCATCCTCACGGGCGGCACATTAATCAGCGAAGACCAAGCGATGACACTCGACAAAGTGTCGCTTGAGGATCTCGGTCACGCCCGCAGGGTGACGATCAGCAAGGAGAGCACCACGATCGTTGCGAACGATGATCACCGTGATGCGGTCAGTAACCGCGTTGCCGCAATCAAGCGAGAGCTCGACGCGACGGATTCGGAATACGACCGCGAAAAATTGAATGAGCGGATCGCCAAACTGGCTGGCGGTGTTGCCGTGATCAAGGTGGGTGCCGCAACCGAAACAGAACTGAAGAACCGAAAACTAAGAATTGAAGATGCTCTCAATGCCACCCGAGCAGCGGTGGAAGAGGGAATCGTGGCTGGAGGCGGTAGCACCTTGCTTCAGCTCGCTGAAGACCTCAACACCCTGGCGGCAGAGCTGAGCGGCGATCAACGCACCGGAGTGGAGATTGTGCAGCGATCACTCTCCGCACCCATTCACCAGATCGCCACCAATGCAGGGCACAACGGTGATGTGGTGATCGAAACGATGCGCCAAAACGGCAAAGGATTTAATGCCCTCAATGGGGCATACGAAGACCTGATGGCGACTGGCATTGTGGACGCCACCAAAGTTGTTCGACTTGCTGTTCAAGATGCGGTGTCGATCGCATCTTTACTGGTCACAACTGAGGTTGTCATTGCAGACAAACCAGAGCCCGAACCTCCTGCTGGAGCTGGGGGCGAAGATCCCATGGGTGGCATGGGCGGTATGGGTGGCATGGGTATGCCTGGGATGGGCGGCATGGGCGGTATGGGTATGCCTGGGATGATGTGATCTGGAGGTGGGACTCCAGCAAGGCCCTATCTCTGTTGGATCCCATCACCTGTTCAAGCAATGCGTTAAGTCGATAAGCCATCGGAAGCGTTGGGAAGCCTTGCCTGCAATGGCTAATGCTTCCGTTGGCACTCATGATTTCTGTTGATGTGTGTGAATTGGCAGTTCATCAAAGCAATTCCAGAGCCACGCCTCCTGCATAAAGGTCGAAACGTACTCTCTCTAAAAAAGTCAACGTGCGATCGCATCGACAGTCATTCGATCACAATCAGGCTGTCAACAATGAGCCTCATTCAGAGCAGCTTTTTCGCCGCACGAATAACATTGCCCCAATCAATCAAGAAGCATTAAGCAGTTAATTCACGACAATAGGCAGCAACCTGTAAATCAATCCCTGTAATTGCAGTTCCCACGACAACATTATCTGCACCAGCATTTAGTGCAGCTTGAGCTGCACCTGGAGAGGCGATTCCACCTTCGCAAATTAAACGCACCGATGGCTCGAGGGCACGACGAAGATCCGGCAACAGTTCCAATCCCGGTGGCGTTCGATCCGACGTGGTCTCGGTATAGCCATAGAGCGTGGTTCCAATCCAATCACAGCCCAACGCGGCGGCAGTCAAGCCATTTTGAACGCTGTCTACGTCAGCCATTAATGGGGCCCTTAACTCCTGGCGAGCACGCTGAATCAAATCTGCGAGCGATTGCCCTGCCGGACGAACGCGCTCGGTTGCATCTAAAGCGATCACATCAGCTCCAGCCGACCACACCGCCTGGATCTCGCTCCAACCCGGTGTGATGTAGACGCTGCTATCCGGAAACGTGCATTTCCACAAACCAATAATCAAGGCTTCTGGGCATCGACGCCGCACGGCACCGATGTGTTCCGGACTTTCCAGGCGAACACCAACAGCGCCATTGCGGAGGGAAGCCTCCGCCATCGATGCGATCACATCCGGATCTCGCATGGGAGAACCCCAAGGAGCCTGAACAGAAACGATCAGCCCCTTGTTTAAAACCTCACCAGTCGGAATCATGCTGAATCAAGACGCTTGCAGGAAAGTCTGATCAGCACGGGGCAACCAACGACGCAAGGAGCGAGGTGTGCTGATTGGTGGGGCTGATATGGAAACCACAACGTTCCTGTCTCTTAGCGGCTCTAATGGTGTTTTCTCGAACTCCTGGCCAAAGTCGTTGTCGGTGATCTCCTCTTCTGGCAACGAGTCTTGAACCATTAAGTCTTGGACCATCAAGTTTTGGGAGACCGTTGTTTCTTCATCGCTGCTGTCCATTGGAGGCACAAACTCTTGGGGTACCAAGTCGAGGGAGACGCCTAGATCTTCAGGGTTAACCAGTTCCTCAGAGAAGCCAGTAGTTGTGAAAGCAGTGGTTGTGAAAGAAGTAGTTGTGAAAGCAGTAGTTGCTAAAACCGAAGCAGGCTGGAGCTGATCAAACGACTCCGCCTCAGCTTCGGGCGACGCTGCGTCGATTACGGGCAACGAATCAATGCCAAAGCGATGCACCCATTGACCCGACAACAGAACGAGCTGGCGCTCGTTACCTAAACGCTGTGCATCCTGAATCTGTGATGCAAGAACGTTCTGACGGGGTGACGGCTGCTGAAACGGAGAAGAAAACACGAATTCAGGAAAGCTTGCGGTTAAGGAGGGGTCGAATCAAAAGAAATAACCCAATGGTGAGAACCAACAAAATCAAGAGACAGGTCTCACCTGTGAGATTCCCGTAGGGAGCCTCAAGCAAAACTGCCGAAAGATCGAGGGGGCCGCTGTAAGCAGCGCGTATGGGCTCAATTGCGAAGGTAAGTGGATTTAGGGCTGCTAGCCAGCCCAACCACGGGGGCATAAACGACAAAGGAGCTAAAGCCGTGCTGGCAAACAGCAACGGAAGATTCGCCACAAAGATCACCGCAATGAGTTCAATGTGTCCTGGCAGAGCAAAAGCCAAGCCGAGGCTCAACGCTGTTACGGCAAACACCAGCAGCAAAAGTGTGACCATCACCAACACCAAACCAGCCGCACCAGGCCAGCCATAGCCAAGCAGTGAGGCGGTCATCATGATCGCGAGACTCTGAACCAAACTCAATGCCGTGATGTAAATCACCGACGACAAAACAATGGAACTTCGGCTGCGTAATGGAGCCACTAGCAGTCGATTCAAAAAACCAAATTCCCGATCAAACATCACAGGGAGTCCGGCATTGAGTGCAGCACTAAAGGCCGTAAAAACAATCACTCCCGCACCAAGAAAACGCCCGTAGCTCATTCCACCTGGAAGCAAGCCTTCTGGAGCATTCGCAAACAAGGCTCCAAACAAAATCAACCAAATCAGTGGCTGCAAAACACCAGCCACCAGCGTGGATGGACGACGAATAAGTTGAAGGAACAAACGGCGCGTTAGCGCCAATGTTTCTTGGGTGAGCTCTGCTAACGCCCCAGGAGCTTGAGCTGGGGGAGGCATCGGGGGAAGAGGGGATGTCATCGAATCAGCCTTATCGCATGGATTGACGCTTTTCCTGCTTGAGGTCCCGCTGACCAGCGATGGCCAGCTCGGCATCCATCAGGGTGCGACCGGTGGCTTGAAGGTAAACGTCATCGAGGCTTGGGCGACTTTGTGCGAGTGCAAACACCGGCAGACCAGCACCTTCAAGCGAGTCACGAAGACGTCCAATCACCGACTCACCTTCGATCACCAAATTGAGCGAGAAGCCTTGCGCTCGATTAATCACAACCTCTCGAACGCCTTCAATCGGCTCCAACACAGATCGAACGCGGGCCGCCTCCTGGGCATCGCTGAATTCGCGAACGCGCAGTGTCACTCGATCACCTCCCAAGCGCTGCTTGAGGTCTGCTGGGGTTCCTTCTGCGATCACCATCCCTGCATCGATGATCGCCATCCGATCGGCTAATACCTCAATCTCCTCGAGGTAATGACTGCTGAGCAACACGCTCGTTCCAGCTTCAACCAGTTGGTTCAACAACTGCCAGATCGCACTCCGACTTTCAATATCCAGACCCACTGTGGGCTCGTCCAACACCAGAAGCCGCGGGCGATGCAAAAGGCCAGCGGCCAAATCAAGCCGGCGGCGCATCCCACCGGAATAGGTGCCGCAACGTCGGTCGATCCACGCTTCCATACCGAGACGGTCGATCAAATCGTCAATTCGATGATCTCGATCTGACCGCTTCAAATGGTAAAGATCTCCCTGGAGCTGAAGGAGCTCACGACCGCTGAGAATCTTGTCGATCGCTACTTCCTGAGCGACGTAACCAAGCAAGCGTCGAACCTCCCTGGGATGCTGCAGCGCATCAACACCGTCCACCACAACAGAACCACTATCTGGGGCCAAGAGGGTGGCCAGGATCCTCAATGTCGTGGTCTTCCCAGCTCCATTGGGGCCCAAAAGCCCATAGAGACAAGCTTCTGGAACGCTCAGATCAAGATTGCTGAGGGCGGTAACCGCTCCATAGGCCTTGGACAGCTGCCTCAGTTCAATCATCGCCATCGGGCAACGTCGTGGTCATGGACCTGATCAGTAAGGAATCTAGGAAGAATTCAGGCAACACCCATTTGCATCCACAACGCGATCACCTGCTGATCAAGTTGAGCTGCCAAACCTGTACGACTCAGGATCAGAAGAAGACAGATGCCGAATAAATAGAGGATCGACCAGCGGAACAGGCTTTTTGCGTTGGTGAGGCTCTCTGGATCAGCAGCAAGACGATTCACCAATTGCAGCAATCGGTTGTTGTATGGCAGCAACATCAGGCCGTAAAACACTCCACCCGTAGGAAGCGCCAAAATCCCGAATCCGCTGAGCAACACCGTGGCCCACCCATAGCGGCTAATGGCCCGTGCGGTCACAACCGGACCTTTCACCACAGGCAACATTGGTATGCCGACGGCACGGTAATCCTCGCGAAGCAACAAGGCCAAGGCCCAGAAGTGGGCCGGAGTCCACACCATCACCAAGGCGAACAACCACCAACCCCCCAAACTGATGTGCCCTGTCGCCGCAGCGGCGCCAACCAATGGAGGGATCGCACCAGCGACACCACCAATCACGATGTTCTGGGTGGTGCGTGGCTTAAGCAGCGCGGTGTAGAGCAGCACGTAACTGCACAAACCCAACAGGGATAAGCCCGCGGCGAGACAGTTCACACCACTCACCAGCAACATGGCCGCCGCCAATGTGCAGGCAATCGCACCAATAAAGGCTGTAGTTGGGGACAGACGCCCGGAGGGAAGAGCACGACCACTTGTGCGGTTCATACGACCGTCCAAGTCCTGCTCCCAAAGGCAATTGAGCACACCAGCGGCAGCTGAAGCCAACGCCCCTCCTCCAAGTGTGCAGATCAATCGTGGAGACGAAAGAGGCCACCCCTCGGTGAGGGCCATCCCACCCAGGGTGGTCGCCAACAGCAGTGGAATGAGTCGCGGTTTTGCGACCTCAAGCCAAGCCGGCAATTTGACGCGCTTGCGAGACGGAACAACATCCGCCCGCGTGAGAGCAACAGTCGCGGTGACTTCAGCCATGACAGGTCTCCAGAGTGATTCCGTCAACAACGACGGGAGAGTGGGCAGGGGGTTGATCGGGACAACGCGCTGCAAGGGCAGCGAGGACCGCCACCAGCAGGGCCGCCAAAAGCTGGTGGGAAATTGTGACGAAGGGCTGGGACAAACCCAGCCGAAATGTGGTGATACCTAGGGCGACCTGTCCAAGCACAAGAGCAGCAACGAAGGCCAGCAGGGGCCACTGCTGACGGGCCCAGCCACCAGCCAGCAATGCCGCAGCCACGAACAAGAGCACAACCCCTGCAACGGGCATGGCGGTGGACCGGTGCAGCGAGACCCATTGGCAGGCATCACCGGCACTGAGACAACGTTGAGCAGACCAAGTGGTCGCCATGCGAGCACCGAGCAAGCTTTGGCCAATGACCGCGACCAAGGCCATCAGCGACATGCCCCGCCACCAAAGCGGAGCCGAAACGGCAGCGGATTGCTGGAGCCGCTGGGTTAAGCCACTGAGGAGGGCAACCAAAGTGAGTGCCAAGACCAAATGAGCCGTGACAATTCCGGAAGGAAGCAGTTGCAACACGGTGAGTGCACCAAGGCCACCCTGCAGAGCCACCATGCCCACCAGAGCCAGACTCAACCAAGGCATCCATCGTGGAAGAAATTTCCTCCAGACAACGGAAACGATGGCCTGAACAAGCAAGGCAATGCCCACAATGAAGGCGTCAAGCCGGTGGAACCATTCCAGAAAAACCTGGGCATTCATCTGTCTGCCAGGCAAAAGCGTTCCGTAACAGAGCGGCCAGTCAGGGCAGGCCAAACCAGCCTCCATGACACGTGTGGCCCCGCCGATGACAACGAGTGCCACAACGGCCACAACCAAGTGAGCCGAAAGTTGAATCAAGCGTCGCCGAACAATTGGTAAAGAAAGAGTTGTCATCGACCAGCTGCCGCCGGCGGGCTCTCAAAGGACCTGTTTTGACCGTAGCGATGACATCCCTGGCGTCACCTTTTATCCACGAGTACGACATCTTTCGGCCGCAAATGGTGCACTTTTGCTGACAAGAGCGACGGCTTAACAATCACTTCATGGAGATGGCTTGGCTGCTCCATACGCTGTTGGAAGTAAGGGATTTAATCCG
>Ga0209251_1001430_pt1 | contig 18228 bp, 18 predicted proteins | sample SaaInlV_100m_DNA_6_FD_184665 | JGI IMG/M metagenome (GOLD analysis project Ga0209251, IMG submission 184665) | Marine microbial communities from expanding oxygen minimum zones in the Saanich Inlet - Saanich Inlet SI073_LV_10m_DNA (SPAdes) (version 2) | ecosystem: Environmental > Aquatic > Marine... | reverse complement strand
CTCTCCTCTTGATTTGACTGTACGCTCTGCTGTACGAACCAAAAATGGTACAAATCCGATCAACAATAATACATTTGCTGCATTGAAAAGAGTATGAAAAAGAGCGATACCCTCATTGGCCATTCCTGTATTATTTGGATCAAATGCAGTACCATGACTCAAACCTATTAGCCAACCGATAAGGTCAAGAAATAATGGAATCACGATTAGCATCCATGTTACCCCTACAACATTAAATAACGAATGAATTCTGGCTGATCTTTTTGCATGCACATTTCCAACCATTGACGCCAATTCTGCAGTAATTGTCGTACCAATATTTTCACCCAAAACCATTGCACAAGCAACTTCAAAAGGAATAATCCCCTTAGAAACCATTGTTAAAGTAAGGGCCATGGCTGCGCTCGATGATTGAATGATTATGGTTACCAAAGCACCTAGTCCAACAAACATTAAATTACTTAAAATCGGTGTGTCTTTGTAGTTAATAAAAAACTGGACAAGTGCTGAATCTTTATCCAAGTCAGGAACGGCATCTTTTAAAAATTGTAGGCCTATAAATAGTATGGCAAACCCAATGATTGCATTAGCAAGATCTTTGGATTTTCTAAACGACATAAATAGAAGTGGGGCACCTATTGCAATTAGCACTAATGCATAACTGGATATACTAACTTTAAAACCAAGCATAAGTACAAGCCATGCAGTTATTGTTGTTCCAATATTAGCTCCCATCATAACGCCTGCAGATTGTCTTAAATTCAAGAGTCCCGCGTTTACTAAGCTTACAGTCATTACAGTGGTAACCGAAGATGACTGTACAATGGCCGTAGAGCTAAACCCAGTTAATACTCCTTTGAATCGATTGGAAGTTATAGATCCTAACATTTTACGGAGCTTTTCTCCTGCAGTTCGCTGCATTCCATCACTCATTATTTTCATTCCAAAAATGAAAAGTCCAAGCGAACCAATCAAAATAAGAAGCTTCATTAGTCCCCAACCTCTTTCAGTCTTTGCTTTGATTTTATCAGACCAAACGACATCAGAATCTGTTGTGATTTTATCACCCTCAGTTATATCAACCAAGCCTACATGAACAATATATTTTTCAGCTCCTTGAAGATCTTTTATTTCAAAACTCGTTTCATTTAGATCAATTGGTTTTGTGAATTTCCAATCACTTCCTTCGTAACCGCTTTTATTTCGTTTGGCACCAATTTTTGTATTGTATTTAATTACAATTTGTTTGTCAGTTAATTGATTATAGACTTCATAATCCAAACTCCAAGTTATTTTTAGACCTTCTGGTTTGGCATGAGCTTTCAGGTTTTTAAAGATCTCCTTGTTAATTCCAGTTGAATCGGATGATATAACATTTTCAGTTGAAGCGTCCAAAAGTAGAGTGTCGGTTGCTTCAATTGATAATTCAATCTCGGTGTTAGGTTCTAATACTTCATCGGTCTGGGCCCAGTTAAATGTCGCAGAAACCAATAAAATGAAAATGAATAAAAGCTTTTTCATGAAAAATATTTTTTACAAAATTAATCGGTAATCTATTCCACGATTCATTAAAATGAATTTTTAACATGGACTTAACGATTTGTTAACATTAGTTGAGTCTAAAACATTGAAATACAGTTATATATTTATTTTTTAGTTTTATTTAGAATATACTTGAACTCTAATACCGTCTCCATATTAACTATGTGTTAAGAATACTTTAAGCGTAATTTAAATTTGATTTATTATCATTCTCTTTGTGTCAAATTTCAATTTTACAATTATGAAAAAGTATTTTACATTATTATTCGTTTCATTTTCTTTCTTGTCTTTTGCTCAAAATATTACCAATACACCTTTTGGAAAAGGATTGATTAATGTTTTTGCAAAGGATAGTTCTTGGTCTACTAAGGTTGCTTTTAGATTTCAAACCAGGTACGATGGAACATATGATTTTTCGGACAGTAGCTTTTCCGATAAAGCTTATGTTCGAAGAGCGCGTATAAAGGGTAGCGGTAATGTGTTTAATCCGAAAATCTCCTATAAGTTTGAATATGATGTTGCCAACGGTTATGTTCTAGATGCAGTATTAAAATGGAACTTTGCAGGAAATTGGACGGTATGGTTTGGGCAGACAAAGTTGCCAGGAAACATAGAACGTGTATTTTCTTCACAAAAATTACAATTGGTTGATCGTTCACTACTTAACTCTCGTTTTACATTAGATCGTGATGCAGGATTTCAATTGAGGCATCATTTTAAAATAGGAAAGAATTTCATTGTGAGAGAAAAATTTGCGGTATCCCAGGGTGAAGGATTAAATCAAACTGGAACATCGACAGGAAATGGATATACTGCGAGACTTGAGTTGTTGCCATTTGGAAAGTTTACGGGTAAAGGTGATTATTTTGCATCTGACCTGAAAAGAGAAAAAACGCCTAAACTGATGCTAAGCCTTACCTATGACTACAACGATGATGCTTCACGTTCTAGAGGACAGAAAGGAGATTACATGATCGGTACTTTGCGTGATCTTCAAAATATTCAGGCAGATGCACATTTTAAATATAAGGGAGTATCATTTTTTGGTGAGTATGCGAATAGAAAAGTGATGGGTGGCAGTCCAGTAAATGAATTGAATGAAATATATTATACGGGTTCAGCCCTCAATTTACAGGCAGGGTATTTATTTAAAAACAATTGGGAGCTTGCAGGTAGATTTACTCAATTGAACCCAGAAAATATAACCGGATTCAACAATGTTAATCAATATACTTTAGGTTTTTCAAAGTATGTTGTGGGCCATAATCTTAAAATACAAGGAGATATTGGGATCACTCAGGAAGCAAACAAAGATGATTTACTTTTAATTAGATTACAGACAGAATTTAATTTTTAATATAATTTAAATACGTTAAGTAGTCAATATAAACGACTCATTGTATCTAATCTAACAAGAATTCACTTCCTTTTAAGCTTTGGCTTAATACTTGCATTATCATAGGGAAATCTTCTCTTTCCTTATGCTATGAAGACACTTTTAAAATATAGAATCCTTAAATTTTCATTCACTTGTGTGGCTTCTATTGCTTTTTATCTTGGCTTGCCAAATGAGCAAAGAGATAAAATGAAATTGTATGTAAAGAAGGAATTTCTTGCATTTTTCAATATCAATCCATCGGAGCCTGATGCACTGCCTAATGATCTTTTTCTTCCCGATATGAGTCAGGTAGATGAAGAAACTACTTATTATTTTAATCAAATCCTTCGTTATTCAGAGAATAGGCCCAATACACAAGGTCCTATATTTAAATGGAACAAAGACATCTATATGCATTTGTATGGGAATTACAACATTGAGAATAAATCTGAAGTTATGACTGTGATAAAAGAATTAAACAGGCTTATTTCACCTCGCCGAATTCATCTTGTCAAAAATGCCAAAAGGGCAAATTCTTTCATATACTTTGGTTCTATTACAGACTACAACAAGTACTCTAAGTCCGGTCTAAAATTGGATGGAAAGTACTATGGGCATTTTAATATACTTGCTCATAAACAAGAGATTCAACGTGCATACATTTTTATTAATACGCATGATTCTGGTCGTAAACGACAAAAACATGTGATAAGGGAAGAAATAACACAGTCGTTAGGCTTTATAAACGATACCTATGATTATCCAGAAAGCATCTTTTATCAGGGGTATTCAGAAAAAACATATTTCTCTGAAATGGATAAAAAAATAATCAGTCTACTTTACCAATAATGGCTTAAATGAGCCAGGAACCTCCAACTGAAATTACGTTGTGAAGATCTAGATATGAAGAATGGGTATCTTCGGTAATGCCACCAGTTGGACAGAATTTAACATCAGGAAACACCTGACCATAAGTTTTTAAAGATGTAATTCCTCCAAATAAATGTGCAGGGAAAAACTTAAAAGTATCCCAATTTAATTGCTTGCCCATTATAATTTCACTTGGGGTCGCAATTCCTGGAATAAAGGCAATATCGCTTTCCTCAAAGTAGGGAGCTAACTTTTCATTTATGCCAGGACTCACCATAAAGGAAACTTCTAAATCCATTGCTTTTCTGATTTGATCTGCCGTTACAACGGTTCCGATACCTACATCAAAATTATTTAGATTCAGTTTTTTTGCAATAGAAACACATTCAAAAGCCATTTCTGTTCTTAAGGTAATTTCAATACAGTTGATTTTTTTTTCTATAAGCGATTCTATAGTCTGTTCAACATCATTAACGTTGTTGAAATTGACTACAGGGATTACCTGATGTTTAGATAATATTTGACGAATATTATTTTGTGTCATTTTGCTCTGATATTATAGTAAAACCATTGTTTAGTGGGTCAATAGCTAAAGTTAAATCCTGTATTATTGATTGATAACTATTGCGATTACAAAAATGCAATAAATTTTGATGTCTCTCTTGTAAATGATTTCCTGGAAATAACGATTCTTTGATTTTTTCAATTCGAAGCAAGTCATCTTCATGAGATTTTTTCTTTTCTTTTAGTATTTTATTTTTGATTTGATCAATTGATTTTTCAACTTTTTTAAGTTCTGAACCAATCCAAGCGTCGATATTTTTTTGTTCTGAGGATGAGGCGCGTATGCTTTCTCCAAGCTGATTTAGTCTTTGATCAATCTCTACCTCATTTAAAGGTTTGGAATCGTTCTTTTGAATAAACTTCTTTTTTAGACTTGGCAAATCTTCGAATAGGTCTTTAACTGTTAAACCTGATTTTTCCATTTTTTTATTTGTCGCAAGGTCTAGCCATAATGAATTTGATCTCATCTGAAGTAGGGGGTAGGGTATATTGGCTTTTTCAAATACACCTTTAAGTTGTGCCCAATAATTCATTTCGGCCATGCCTCCCACATAACATAAGTTAGGTAATATAAATTCTTGATAAAGTGGTCTAAGTATCGCGTTAGGGGAAAATTGGTCAGCTCTATTATTAAGCACAGTTAATAAATCGGTTAAGCTAAGAGAACGATCACCTATGTTAAAACCATGTTCTGTTTTAATAATTCTTATTCTCTCATTTTCAGTTAAATAAAACAAATTAATTTCTCTAGAATGGACTTGTGTTTTTCTTTTTATATTTTTTAATTTTTCGTTGGTTTGTTGAACTGAATGATTTGAAAACCCTTCTTTAAGCTCTAATTCCATTACTGGTTTAAATAGATCTTTAAGTTGTTTATTGTCTCCATCAATGATAATAAGACCATGTTCAGTAAATATTTCATGAAGCCAGCTCATAAATGCTTTACCGTAGTTTTCCCCTCTGATAGTACTGAAAATAAGCTTAAGCTCTTCACGACGTTCTTCATTAAAAAGGCTTAAAAGATGCTCAAATACATTCTCAAGACCCTCATTATTAAACCTGCCGACAGCTCCCGTTTGATTGTGCTCCCATTTTATTTGTTTGTTAAACAAATGAAGGTGATCTATTTCAGCGCTATCATGGTCTTCTGATGCCATCCAAAAAACAGGGACAAAATGATGATTTGGATATTTCTTATTAAGTGCTTTTGCAAGATTGATTACGTGTATGATTTTCAAAAAGAAATACATGGGACCTCCCAATAAACAGAGTTGATGGCCAGTGGTTACGGTATAGGTATTAGATTCTTTTAATCGATTAATTTGATCAATTGCAAAATCATTATTATTGAGATGCTCATATTGTTCTGATAGTACTTCAGTTAAAACATTTCTTTTTTCTTGATCAAAGCTATTCTTCTTTAGTTTAATTTGTTCTCTGAAATTTTCCATTGAAAAAGGAAGTCCAATAAAATCTTTCAATTTATCCTGATTAAGGATAAAGTCCAAGTCATGGACCGAAAACATATTCAACTCTGTTCGAGATATATGGCTTATTTTTTTCATCCAGTTAATTAAATTTAATTGATTTGGAAGGTGAAATCCTTGAAATTACCATACTCGGAAGTAAAAGACTAATCATGCAGACCAAGAACGTAATGATATTAATTATTAGAACGTCTACCACACTCAATTCTATGGGAACTGAAGATAGGTAATACACTGTTGCATCCAACTTTATGATTTGAAAATAGGATTGAAGCCAACACAAGACCAAGCCAACTAAATTTCCAATAAGCATTCCCTTTATAATTATCGATGCCGTCTGATACAAAAAGATTTTTCTAATACTCCAATTATTCGCCCCAATGGCCTTCATTATTCCAATAAAATTAGATTTAACCACGATCATGACGAGTAAAACAGAACCTATATTTATTATTCCGATAATCAGCATTAAAATAATTATTATCAATACATTAGTGTCTAAAAAAGAAAGCCAAGAAAATATTTCGTTTTCCGATTCGAGTATATTAACAACCCTAAGTAGCTCAGTATGTTCATTGGGTTCCAATTCAATGATTTCTGAAATGTTTTGATATTGGTTTTCTAGATCTTCCCAGCTGTCAATTTGTACTTCGAAACCTGAAACATAGTTTAAAGAATTCTCCTTGGTAACGCCAAAATCAGTCAATTCTTGCACCCCAATTAAGGATGCGAAAATAATTTCATTATCTATTTTTTCAATGCCTGTTTCAAAGATCCCCTTGATTATAAAACGTCTCATCAACGATTGTTTTTTTACAAAAAAAACAGCGATTTCATCGCCTATTTTAAAGTTTAAATCATCACATATTTTTTTGGATAGAACAACACCTTGGTCGTTTCCTTTAAAAGAGGGTATCTTACCATCAACGAGTTGTGATTTGAGAAATTCCATGGGATATTGTTCGTTAATACCTTTTAACACCACTCCCGTAACATCTTGTTTAATTATTTCTTTGTTATTTCTATCTTCAAATTTTTCAGATCTTATCAGAGCAGGTTTGTAAATAATGGGTGCTACTGATTTAACGCCATTCAGTGTTTTTACTTTATCTATTTTATTTTGATCGATATGAATAGGATCTGCCTCATAAATATTCTTATTCCCATCTTTCATGATAAACAATGGTGCGCTAAAGCCTACAATTTTTTTTCTAATTTCATTTTGAAAACCTGTAACTACGGCAATGGTAATTACGTTTACAACAATAGTAAGTGCAATACTTATCATGGATATACGCATGATAGGTTTGGAAACTTTTATACCTTTCTTGTCAGTTTTAAGAATTTTGTTCGCTATGAAATATTCAAAAGACAATATTTTGATTTTTAAGTATCAAAAATACACAAAGCATTTTTGCTTGGTGTGGATTTTTTTGTTTTTACTTTTTTCTTGTCATTCTAATGATCAATCTTTGAGCGTAGATCAAAATAATTTTCAAAAACCTTTAAGTGATATAAGTAATGAGGATTCTATTTTAATAGGTGCCAATCACCTCAGCGCTTATATAGACATTATTAAGAACAAGAGAGTCGCAGTAGTAGGAAACCAATCATCTTTGTTATCGACAGGAATTCACCTTGTAGATACTCTATTGTCCTTGAATCACGACGTGGTAAAAGTGTTCTCTCCAGAGCATGGTTTTAGGGGGGCAGGAAGTGCAGGAGAACACATCTCTAATTCTAAAGATCCAATTACAGGATTGCCAATAGTATCATTATATGGTTCACACAAGAAGCCAACAGTTGAGGATCTAAATGGTATCGATGTTGTGCTTTTTGATATTCAGGATGTTGGAGTGCGATTTTACACCTATATTTCAACGCTTCATTACGTTATGGAGGCATGTGCTGAAAACGATATTCCATTGGTCATTCTTGATAGACCAAATCCAAATGGCGATTATATAGATGGACCGATTTTAGAAAGTAAATACAAATCATTTGTTGGAATGCACCCCGTACCTATTGTTCATGGAATGACTATTGGTGAATACGGTAAAATGATTAACGGAGAACAATGGCTGAAAAATTCGATTCGGTGCGAATTGCTTGTAATCCCAATGCTTAACTATAATCATCAATTGAAGTATAGTCTTCCTATACCTCCTTCTCCAAACCTTAAAACAGATGCGGCAATTAGATTATATCCCAGTTTATGTCTTTTAGAAGCTACTAGTGTTAGTGTTGGGCGCGGTACTTCAGCTCCATTTGAATGGTATGGTCATCCATTATTTCCTGAGTCTGAACATACATTTACACCAAAATCAATGGAAGGCGCGAGCAAACCGAAACATGAAAATAAGAAGTGCTTTGCCTTAAAGCCTCAGCTTGATTATACGAGTAAAGAAATCAATTTAGAATATGTAATTAAATCTAGAGATTATTTAAAGGGTGAGGATTTTATTACGCGAAAATCATTTTTCCATAAGCTATCAGGAACTGATAAGTTGTATGACCAAATTGTAAGGGGCTTGAATGAAGAAGAAATCAGAAAATCGTGGCAAAAGGGACTCGATGAGTATGCGCTAATGAGGTCAAAGTACTTGTTATATGACTAGTCAATCTGATTTTGACTTTTTTCCACTTTAGCTTTCATTTCCTCAGCGTATGAGGTCAAACGGTTTTCAACAGACTTATCGGTAGCACCAATGATTCTGGCTGCAAGAATACCCGCGTTTTTTGCACCATTAAGAGCTACTGTGGCGACAGGAATTCCATTAGGCATTTGTAGAATACTTAAAATTGAATCCCAGCCATCTATTGAATTGGATGACTTTATAGGCACTCCAATAACCGGGAGGGTAGTCATAGAAGCTGTCATGCCAGGAAGGTGGGCAGCACCACCCGCACCAGCAATAATCACTTTTATTCCCTTTTTAGATGCGCTTTTAGCGTATTCAACCATTTTTTCGGGTGTCCGATGTGCAGAAACAATTTGAACCTCTGATTCAATACCAAAAGAATCTAACATTTCTTTGGCATCTTTCATCACTGGAAGATCGGAAGCACTTCCCATTATAATTCCTACTTTAATCTCCTTCATTTTCTATTTTTTCATTATCACCAGATTCTACATTAACCCTCTTTTTAGTGGGAGGCTCGTAGTTTACGGTATGTTTTATGTCAGTGAGCATTTGATCCATGGGTCGTTTGATTTCTTCCTCAGTCTCTTTAATCAATTCCGAAATATTGAGGTCTTTCTTGATATCAACACCTGATTTTTTTATTTCATCTTTAATATCATCAGAAGCATTTTTGATTTGATAAATGGCCTTTCCCATTGTTTTTGCAATACTTGGAATACTATTGGCCCCAAAAAAAAGCAACACGAAAGCAAGTATTAATAGTATTTCACTACCAGCGATATCATTAAGAAATAACAAAAAAGTCATATCAGTGCAAATTTACAACTAATTTAAATGTCAAGAAATTATATTAGCTGCTATTAGAATTCAATATCTCATATTTAGACCTTCTCTAAAAGTATTTGAATGGGCTTCAACTATGTTTTTTATATCCTCACTGTAACCTCCCCCCATTGTGCACACAATAGGAACATTGAGTTGCTTGCTGAATTCGAAAACAAGTTGGTCCCTGATTTTACAACCTTGTCTTGATATACCAAGTCTTCCTAGTTTATCCGATTCTAGAATATCTACACCGCATTGATAGAATATGAAATCGGGTTCAATTTTATTCCCAATATTTTCGAGCTGTGATTCCAATTGATATAAATAGGTTTTATCATCCGTTTTATCCTCTAATTCAATATCTAGATTTGATTTTTCTTTCTTCAGCGGGTAGTTGTTTTTCCCATGCATGCTAAAAGTGAAAATTTCGGGCTCATTTGCACACAATGCTGCAGTACCGTTGCCTTGATGAACATCTAAATCGATAATTAGTATGGATGAAACCAGTTTTTTATGTAAAAGCCACTTGGAAGCAATAACTTGATCATTAAGTAGGCAAAAGCCCTCTCCTCTTTCATGGAATGCATGATGGGTTCCTCCCGCAATATTAAATGCTATGTTGGTCTGTATTGCAATCTCTGTGGCCATTCTGGTTCCTTCCATTATGGTTAATTCCCGTTCAATAAGCTTTTGAGAATGAACAAAACCTGTTTTACGTTGAGCTCTTGGTGTAATGTTCAGGGATATTAAATCTTCAAGGTAATTGGGGCAATGTACCCGTTCAACGTTTGATAGTTCGATTGAGGCAGGTTGAATGACGTCATTTTCATTAATCGTCCCCTCATAGATCAATTGCCGGTGTAGTAAATCATATTTTTCCATCGGGAATCTATGATTCGATGGTAGAGGGTGCACATAAATGGAATCAAAAACAACCATAATATATTTTAACAGCTTTAAATTGAGTTTGTTTAATGATTTGTTCATTAAATCAGGACATCATTTGAAGTCATAAAGAAAGTTAAAAACAAGGAAAATAGAGTAACGTATGTGGTTCATTTCGCTTTTAATTCAAGTGTTAATTAAAATCAAAAATTATGAAAAAGTTAGTTTTTTTATGTATCGCAAGTTGTGGATTGGTACTTGTGAGCTGTGGTGGTACGTCTGCCTCTGACAATCCAGATGTTATAGTGGAAGAAGTGACAACCAAAGATTCTGATGTGGATTTGCAAGATCCGGAATCTGAGCTTATTGAGCTAAAAGCGGAGGAGCCCCTGGAGGATGACAAGCTCAAGAAAAGTAAAAAGAAGGTATAGTTCAAGACTTTCTCTATGACAATCTAAGGTCCAGCTTATGCTGGACTTTTTAAATCACCTAATATGTGTTTATGGTCAATAAATTTTTAAATTATTTTCTTGGGGGAAGCAATCACTATCCGTTTATAAATCAATGGCATGATCTAACCAATTTCATACATCAATATGTAAGTACGAATAATGATATGGTTTATTTATTTCAAATAAGTCTTTCCTCATTATTGATATTTTCTGTTTTATTTATTGTGATGATCCCTATTGGATTTATAATAGATATATCAATCACGTTCTGGTATAAGCTTCGATGAAAGTGGAGAGGGGCGAGGTCAAGGAATATTAACGATTTGTTTTACAATTCGAGCTACAGCAGGGCAGACCTCTGTATTCTTAATAGTCAGATCCATGATTTGAGTCACGTTTTTCCGATCGGTATGCGGATATTCTCTACAAGCCAGAGGTCTAACGTCATAAACCTGGCAGGTGTTGTCTTCATTTAAAAACGAACAAGGTGATTTTTGTAAGACATAGTCATTGTCATCATCCAGTCTTAAGTATTTTTCAGTAAATACTCCTGCTTTCATTCTGAGATGCTTGGCTAGTCTATTAATGTCAGCATTTCTAAATATTGGGCTGGTGGTTTTGCAACAATTGGCACAGCTTAAACAATCCATCGTTTCAAATTCTTTTTCATGTAGGTCATTGAAAAGATGATTCAATGGTTTGGGTTTCTGTTTTTTGAGCTGAAGTAGTTTTTTTCGATAAGCCTTTCGGTTCTTTTTGGCTTCTGATAAGCTATTTCGGTCTCTATCGTTTAATGAGTTTCTCATAAATAAAATCTAACATCCATTTCTTTGAAGACCAAAATAATATACTTTTGAATATGAATGGTTCAGAAGTGCATTTAATCTTCCCTCAATACCGAAAGCTTTCCAACGATAAGTCTTTTTACAAGATTCTATCAGAGAAAGAGTTTGAAGAGATTCAGATCGTAGGTTCTTCAGTAATTACAACAAAAACAACTGCTACGAAATATCCTGAAATTGTTAGAATTAAGGACATGCTCGAGTGTATCGCTCCTTTCGAATCCATTACTGAAGTAAGGTTCAATTCCCAAATAAAAAAGTAACATTCTAAAACGTCTGTATTATGACTATTAAAGATCCTGTTTATGAAGTCAATACCGTTTTTTCTTATTTTAACTATGTTGCTCTTTTCATTCAATCTGCCTAATGAAGAGCCAGTTTCTGTAAATTTTGACACCAATCCATCAGGGAATGAACGGATTAAGGCATTAAACAGAGCTTATGAAATTGAGCTTGTGAATTTGATTAATGTTTATCGAACTGAAAATGGCCTGAAACCTCTGAGGATACAACCTTCTTTGATGCTAGCGGGCCGATACCATGCTGCCGATATGGCCAATGAAGACTATTTCGATCATGCTACTCATAACCGAATAAATGGTCGTTTACAACGCGGAGTTTCTACATTTAAGAGAATCAAGCAGTTTTATTCAGGATTTGCCAATACCGAAAACATTGGTGCTGGTTATTACTCACCTGAAGCCGTCTTTCAAGGATGGGTGAATAGTCCGGGTCATAATGTGAATTTGTTGAATGAAAGTGCAACTCATATGGGGGTTGGTTTTTATCAAACAAATCATAGCGAATACGAAAGATATTGGGTGTTTGTGTCCTCTGTAGATTAGTATTCATGGAAATCTAAAGCTTAAGTCCTTGATATCGCGATGGAATTTGTATTTTTAGACGCTTAAAATTTACATTTCCAATGGAACAAGTAGCACCTTATAAACCTAAGAACAAAATACGAATTGTAACAGCCGCTTCTCTTTTTGATGGGCACGACGCTGCAATTAATATCATGAGAAGAATCATTCAGTCTACAGGCTGTGAGGTTATACATTTGGGTCATGATCGTTCAGTAGAAGAAGTTGTCAATTGTGCAATACAAGAAGATGCTCAGGCCATCGCTATGACTTCCTATCAAGGAGGGCATAATGAGTATTTCAAATATATGTTTGACTTGCTTAAAGAAAAAGGTGCGCCTCAAATTAAGATATTTGGAGGCGGTGGAGGAACCATTCTTCCTACCGAAATCAAAGAGCTGCAAGACTATGGAATAACCAAAATATATCATCCTGATGATGGAAGGTCTATGGGCTTACAGGGAATGATCAATGATTTGGTTGAGCGATGTGATATTGCTTTAGGAGAAAAGCTAGAACATTCTATCAAAGATCTTGAATTAAAAAATGTACCAGGTATAGCGAGAATGATTTCTGCAGCAGAAAACTTCTCAGACCTTCATAAAAATACGATTGAGTCAATAAGAGAATTGGCAAGTCAAAAAAATATTCCTGTTCTCGGAATAACAGGAACGGGAGGAGCAGGTAAGTCCTCTTTGGTTGATGAATTGGTAAGAAGATTCTTAATTGATTTTGATGACAAACAAATTGCAGTTGTTTCTGTAGATCCATCAAAACGAAAAACAGGAGGAGCTCTTTTGGGAGACCGAATCCGAATGAATTCTATAAAAAATGATCGCGTTTATATGCGATCTTTGGCTACTCGTCAATCAAACTTAGCATTGTCAAAACATGTGGCAGATGCAATATCAATATTAAAAGTCGCTTCTTATGACTTAATCATTCTTGAAACTTCTGGTATAGGTCAGTCCGATACTGAGATCTTGGACCATTCTGATGTTTCCTTGTACGTGATGACTCCTGAGTATGGAGCAGCTACTCAATTGGAAAAGATTGATATGCTTGATTTTGCAGATGTTATCGCTTTAAATAAATTCGATAAACGAGGAGCTCTCGATGCATTAAGAGATGTAAGAAAACAATATCAGAGGAATCATAATTTATGGGAATCGAAAGTTGATGATATGCCTGTGCATGGTACGATTGCATCTCAATTTAATGATCCTGGCATGAACACTTTATACAAAGTAATCATGGATCATATTGATGAAAAGACAGAATCTTCATTGGCTTCGAATTTTCAAATTACAAGAGAAATGTCCGAAAAGATTTTTGTGATTCCACCAGAACGAACGCGATACTTATCGGAAATCTCAGAGAATAACAGATCTTATGACAAGTGGGTTGAGAAACAAGTTGAGGTTGCCGAAAAGCTTCAAGGATTGCAATCTTCAATCGAAACCATTGGCAACTCGGAACTTGAAGACAAAGACCGATTGGTGAAAAATATTCAAGAAGTTTTTGAAAAGGAGAAACTCAATTTTGATCCAAAAAATTGGGAGCTTATTCAAGACTGGGATGAAAAGAAACAAGCATTTAAAAATCCTATTTATGAATTCAAGGTAAGAGATAAAGTGTTGAAAATTGATACACATACTGAATCCCTTTCTCATTCTAAAATACCTAAGGTCGCTTCTCCTAAATACAAGAGTTGGGGGGACATTTTACGATGGATTCTTCAGGAAAATTTCCCAGGTAATTTTCCATATACTTCAGGATTGTTTCCGTTTAAGCGTGAAGGAGAAGACCCAACAAGGATGTTTGCCGGTGAAGGAGGTCCTGAAAGGACAAATAAACGTTTTCATTATGTGAGTTTAGGAATGCCAGCCAAACGTTTGTCAACCGCATTTGATTCTGTGACTCTATACGGTAATGACCCAGATTTAAGACCTGATATTTATGGAAAAATCGGTAATGCAGGTGTTTCTATATGTTGCTTAGATGATGCGAAAAAGTTGTATTCTGGATTTGATTTGAGTCACCCCGCAACATCGGTTTCGATGACCATTAATGGTCCTGCACCTATGCTTTTGGCATTTTTCATGAACGCTGCAATTGATCAGAATTGTGAGAAGTACATTAAAGAAAATGGTTTAGAATCAGATGTTGAGAATAAAATCAACTCGATATATAAAGAGAAAGGAGTTATAAGACCAAGTTATAACGGAGATTTGCCGGAAGGAAATGATGGACTTGGCCTTATGTTGCTCGGTGTAACAGGAGATCAGGTTCTTAATGATGAGGTCTATCAGAAAATTAAATCGGATACATTAAAGCAGGTCAGAGGAACTGTACAGGCAGATATTTTAAAAGAGGACCAAGCGCAAAACACTTGTATCTTCTCTACTGAATTTGCCTTGAGGTTGATGGGAGATGTTCAAGAATATTTTATTGATAAAGGGATTCGTAATTTTTATTCTGTTTCGATTTCAGGTTATCATATTGCCGAGGCCGGAGCCAACCCTATTACTCAGCTTGCTTTCACTTTGGCCAATGGATTCACTTATGTTGAATATTATTTGAGTCGAGGAATGAGTATTAATGATTTTGGACCAAACTTATCTTTCTTCTTTTCCAATGGAATCGATCCCGAATATGCGGTTATTGGTCGAGTTGCCAGAAGAATATGGGCAAAATCAATGGGTAAAAAATACGGTGCAAACGCAAGAGCTCAGATGCTCAAATACCACATTCAAACTTCAGGTCGTTCATTGCATGCACAAGAGATCGATTTTAATGATATCCGTACTACACTTCAGGCATTGTATGCCATTTATGACAATTGTAATTCTCTTCACACCAATGCCTATGACGAGGCGATAACAACTCCGACAGAAGAATCGGTAAGAAGAGCAATGGCGATTCAGCTCATCATAAACAGAGAATTGGGGCTCGCTAAAAATGAGAATCCATTACAAGGCGCATTCATTATTGAAGATTTAACCGATTTGGTTGAAGAAGCCGTTCTTGTTGAATTTGACAGAATTACTGAAAGAGGTGGTGTGCTAGGTGCAATGGAAACCATGTACCAGCGTTCTAAAATTCAAGAGGAATCATTGTATTATGAAACTTTAAAGCATACTGGAGAATTTCCAATCATCGGGGTAAATACATTTTTAAGTTCAAAAGGATCTCCAACGGTTTTGCCTAAAGAAGTTATTCGCGCAACGGAGGACGAGAAGAAATATCAGATATCAATGCTTAACAATCTGAATAAAGGAAATCAAAAGGAAGTAGATCAAGGATTGAAAGTGATTCAAGATGCGGCCGTTAATAATGAGAATATATTTGAAGAATTGATGGAAACCTGTAAAGTAGCCTCGTTAGGTCAAGTGACTAATGCCTTATTTGAGGTTGGAGGTCAGTATCGTCGTAATATGTAATATAATTAAATGAAATTTTCCATTGGAGAAAGAGTTTCGATTCTGAACGAGACCGGAAACTATACCATTCTTGATATCGGCGATACATTTGCTCAGGTAGAGGATGAGCATGGTTTTGATCAAAAGGTTTCGCTCTCTTTAATTGTTAAGACCAAGCCGATAATAAGCGGAAAAATTGTAATAAAAGACGAAGATGAATCTAGTAGATCTAAAGCAAGGAAAGAATTAGGCTTAATTCCTTCGATTGATCTTCACTTTGAGGCGTTATTAGACGAAGATGATCGGTATAGTTCTTATGACAAGCTTAATCTTCAAATCAAACGTTTCAGAGAATTCATCAATAGCAATCTTGAGAAAAGAAAAACTAAAGTTTTGATTATTCACGGTGTGGGTGAAGGAAGATTAAAAGGAGAGTTAAAAGCTTTGATTTATAAAAATGAAGGATTTGTCATGCAAGATGCAAACTACAGCCCGAACGGAGTGGGTGCCTCTTATATCGAAATCACACTTTCAAAAGCCCAGCCAATTTGATTTTATAAATGCAAAAAACTTTTCTTGGCTAAAAGTTCATCTTCAGATTCACGGTAATCTGGATCGTCTACACAACAATCAACAGGACAAACCGCGGCACATTGAGGTTCATCATGAAACCCAACGCACTCTGTGCATTTATCATGAGCAATGTAATAAACGTCCATATCAACGGGGTCTTGAGCCTTGTCAGCTTCAAGATCATCTCCGTTAAGCGTTGTAATCATGCCTTTGAGCGTTGTACCATCTGAATATTTCCATTCAGCTCCACCCTCATATATTGCATTATTTGGACATTCGGGCTCGCAAGCTCCGCAATTGATACATTCATCAGTAATTATAATTGCCATTGCAAATCTTTTTTTTACAAATATAGAAACGGATTTTGGAATCTTTTGTTCAAATAACAAAAAAGATGCTTCGTATATTTGTACTGTGGAAAAAGAAAACATAAAATTTGCATTCAGTCAGCTAGGTATGTTGATGACTCATTTTGGACAATCAAATGATTGGACAGGCTTTGATTTAGGTATTACAGAAGAAGAACACTCAAGCTTTAATGAGTTGATTGTTAGACAAAAACACTACAATGGCTGGTTTACCGAAGAAATGGTTCGTAAATCTCTTCTTAGTCTAGGAGGGTTATTGACTGAAAAACAGCTTAGTAATTGGACTTCGGAGTATGGGTATAATGTAGAGTCTAAAACAGTCGCTGTGATTATGGCTGGAAATATTCCCCTCGTAGGGTTTCATGATTTTCTTAGTGTTTTGATGTCAGGAAATAGGATTTTGGCTAAGCTAAGCTCTGATGATAAATATTTGCTACCTGCTTTGGCTGACTTTTTATTTGTCTTTGAGCCGAAGCTTAAAGATAGAATAACATTTTCGGAGGGTAAGATTTCTGGTTTCGACGCTGTTATAGCAACAGGTAGTGATTCAAGTTCGGCATATTTTGAGCAATATTTCTCTTCTTATCCTCATATATTTAGGTCAAATAGAACTTCAATAGCAATACTTGATGGAAGCGAAAGCAAGAAAGATGTAGAGCTTTTGGCAGAGGATATCTTTAATTATTTCGGACGAGGATGTAGAAATGTATCTCATTTGCTATTACCAAGGACCTATGACATTAATAAAGTTTTTGAAGGCCTTGTTGTTATGGGAGATGTTGTTCATAATAAGAAATATGGAAACAACTATGATTACAATAAAGCGGTACATCTTTTAAATCAAGAACAACTTCTCGACAATAATTTTGTACTCTTAAAAGAATCTGCAGAATTGTTTTCACCCCTCGGTATGCTATATTATCACTTTTATGATTCTGAATCAGATATTCTAGACTATTTAGAAGAGAATAAAGATCAATTACAATGTATCGTTGGAGATGGACGTATTCCTTTTGGGAAAGCACAACAACCTTCTCTGAGTGACTATGCTGATGGGGTAGATACGCTTAAATGGTTAAATCAATTAAAATAGCCAACACAAACTGATATTTGTCTAAATTTGCAGGCCATGCCTTTATTCAGCAGAAACATGATTTTATATAAGACTCCAGAAGAAATAGCCATCATGCGTGATGCTGCCCAAGTTGTAAGTAGAACTTTAGGTCTAGTTGCTAAGCATATGAAAGAAGGAGTTACACCTAAAGAGCTCGATAAAATGGCTCATGATTATATTCTTTCACAAGATGCGACTCCAGGTTTTTTGGGGTTGTATGGTTGTCCGAGTACTCTATTGATTTCTGTAAATGAGATGGTTGTCCATGGTTTACCAACAGATAAACCTTTTGTAGATGGAGATGTGGTTTCCGTAGATTGTGGTGCTGTATATAAAGGGTATTACGGTGACCATGCTTATACCTTTCAGATTGGAAATGTTGACCCTGAAGTTAAAAA
>Ga0209251_1001424_pt1 | contig 18286 bp, 13 predicted proteins | sample SaaInlV_100m_DNA_6_FD_184665 | JGI IMG/M metagenome (GOLD analysis project Ga0209251, IMG submission 184665) | Marine microbial communities from expanding oxygen minimum zones in the Saanich Inlet - Saanich Inlet SI073_LV_10m_DNA (SPAdes) (version 2) | ecosystem: Environmental > Aquatic > Marine... | reverse complement strand
ACAGCTGTATTGATTGAAACACTTACCGCTCTTGGTGCTGACGTAAGATGGTCGTCTTGTAATATATTTTCAACCCAAGATCATGCAGCAGCAGCTATTGCCCAATCAGGAGTCCCTGTTTTTGCAAAAAAAGAGGAGACACTCGAAGAATATTGGGACTATGTAGATAAAATTTTCGACTGGCCAGGAGACCAAACAGCCAATATGATCTTAGATGATGGCGGTGATGCAACAATGTATATATTACTTGGTGCAAAATTAGAGGCAGGTGAGGACATTCTTGCAATCCCATCTTCTGAAGAAGAAACATTTCTAAAACAACAAATTTTAAAAAGGCATGAATCCAGCCCTGGATGGTTCACCCGTCAGCGCGATGCGATTAAAGGAGTGTCGGAAGAGACAACAACAGGCGTGCTTCGCTTATATCAGCTAGCAGAGCAAAATCAATTACCGTTCCCTGCGATTAATGTGAATGATTCTGTAACCAAGTCAAAATTTGATAATCTATATGGTGTACGTGAATCGCTGGTTGATGGGATAAGACGTGCGACAGATGTGATGCTTGCTGGTAAAGTTGCTGTGGTATGTGGATTTGGAGATGTTGGCAAGGGTTCCGCTGCCTCTCTTCGTCAAGGCGGTGCTCGGGTGATGGTAACAGAGATTGACCCTATTTGTGCGCTTCAGGCTGCAATGGAAGGTTATGAGGTTGTTACATTAGAAGATGCAGCACCTAAAGCAGATATTTTTGTAACGGCTACAGGTAATAAAGATGTGATTACTCTTGATCATATGCGTGATATGAAAGATAGAGCGATTGTATGTAATATTGGGCATTTTGATAATGAAATTCAGGTTTCTTCCCTGTCAAACTTTGTCTGGAGCGAAGTAAAACCGCAGGTTGATGAAATCGAATTCCCAGACGGTAAAAGAATGATTTTGCTAGCAAAAGGACGCTTGGTAAACCTTGGTTGTGCAACAGGTCATCCCTCATTTGTTATGTCTGCCTCATTCACTAATCAGGTATTAGCACAGATTGAATTATGGCAGGACGGGCAGAAATACGAAAATAAAGTATATACGTTGCCAAGACATCTGGATGAGAAAGTGGCAGCCCTTCATTTGGATAAGATTGGTGCAAAGCTTAGTCAGCTTAGAGAAGATCAGGCTAATTACATTGGTGTTAAGCAACAAGGTCCATTTAAGTCTGAGGAATATAGATACTAATACGGCGTCTAAATGGAATGCAATTACCCCGCTCTTGATGAAAAATCGCTACATAGATTGGGCGAAAAATTGGCGAGATATGTAGCGCCAGGGGTGGTGTTTTGTCTTTCTGGTACTCTTGGCGCAGGCAAAACTAGCCTTGCGCGAGCTATCATAAAATCAGCCTGTAAGATAACAGAAGAAATTCCAAGTCCTACTTTTACCCTTGTTCAAAGCTATGAATTCAAAGGAAATTGTGAGATTTGGCATCTTGACTTATATAGGCTTGAGACATGCGAAGAAGTCCTTGCCCTTGGTCTTGAAGATGCGTTTATTGATCATTGTTGTATCATTGAATGGCCAGATATTATTTCTGATATGTTGCCAGCAGATGTGATTTATATCCATCTAGATTTTGCCTGCTCGAATATAAAGCAAACAGATGCAAGCTTCTTGCAAGATAGCCGTAGAGTAAGGATTAAAACATCTAATCAAAAGATAAAATCGATTCAAATATAAGATAAAATCCCGTCAGTTTATTTTTTCATTAAAAATACTGCATTTAAGTATTATTTGCGATAATATCTATGGATGATAAAATCAGGCTTTTATACTATCCCAGCTATTGAATCTTTTGCAGATAATCTAGTCGATGGATTAATATTAAATTTTCCAAAGCCAGAACAACTTGCTAAAATTGATCTTTATTTACCTTCAAGAAGAGCTATTTCTGCTGTTCAGGCAGCGTTTCTTAATCATTACCAACAGGGTGCCATATTATTGCCAAGAATGTTTGCAGTAGGTGAGCCAGAAGAAGACATCTTTATTGATAGCGGTGTTGATAGCTTAGATTTGGCAGAAGCGATAAATGGATTTGAGAGACAATGCCTGATTGCAGCCCAGATACAATATTTTCCAATTGGGGGACAACTTATGTCTCCTGCGCCTGCGATGAGATTATCGGCTAGTCTGTGCAGCTTAATTGATCAAATGCAACGTGCAGGCACGTCCCTGTCTTCTATCAAAGATATTCTACCTGAAGAATTATCTGCACATTGGCAAGATATTCTGAAGTTCTTGACAATTTTATTTGAATATTGGCCAGCCATTCTCTCTGAAAAAGGGAAAATAGACCCTGTAGAGCGCCAGCAAATTTTACTGAATAGACAGCTGGATTTATGGCGAGAAAATCCACCAGATACCCCTGTTATTTTGGCAGGTTCTAATGGAACTCTGCCCATGACCAGAGCTTTTATGAAAGTTATTTCTCAGCTGCCAATAGGTGCTGTTATATTTCCAGGTCTAGATTTAGAAATCGCAGAAATTGACTGGCGAGCAATAGAACAAGACCAAGTGCATCCATTACATCAAATTGCTCTTTCTATGATTGAATTAGATTTACCTTTATCACACGTCAATTATTGGCATAAAACAACCTTGATGGGAGAACAACAAGCGCGTTCAAGACAAATACTTCTGCGTGAGGTAATGAGACCTGCTAGCAGAACTTCCCATTGGCGAGCGCTTGCTGTTGACCAAGCTGAATTATCTCCTGCCAGTCTTGAAGGACTGAAAATTATGTCAGTAGATGATACCTTTCAGGAGGCAGAGTTAATTGCAGGATTAATGCGAGAGACTCTTCAAACAACTCATAAAACTGCTATGTTGATTACCCCAGATAGAGTGCTTGCCAGAAAAGTTCAGGCAGCGTTAATGAGATGGAAAATAAAAATCGATGATTCTGCAGGCACCTCGTTAGCTTTGTCAGAGCCAGCAAGGTTTTTGTTATTATTGGCGCAAACAGTGCAGGAAGATGCCTCACCTCATGCGTTGCGCGCATTATTCAAACATCCTTTTTCTACCGCTGGTTTGAAGAGGGCTGAATTTACGCGACTTGCCAGCCAATTTGAAGAAAAAATTCTAAGAGGTACATTACCAGAAAAAAGCTGGAATAGCTGGGGAAGGTTGGTGCAAACACAAGGAGAGTTAAAAGACTTTTGGGAGAATCATCTGTTGCTAGCATTTAGCCCTTTGAGAGATGCCTTTAAAGCAATTAACCCTTCTTTAGATAGTCTTGCTAGAGCACTTATGGAAACAGCAGAAATGATGTCTGCTCTGTCAGAAGTAGCAACCGCTAGTGAAAAAGATGCAGACACAGAACAACACGCATATATTTATTCAAACATTGCTGGTGAAACCTTACTTGAGTTACTTTCCAATATGATCCGTTTTGGGAGTTCTTATTCTATTGCTGCGTCAGCGTTTGCTAATACATTAAGCGTGTTATGTCAGAACGAAGTAGTCAGAACACCCTATGACCAACACCCAAGGCTAAAGATATTAGGTACAATCGAAGCAAGAATGCAAACGGCTGATAGAATTATTCTAGGTGGATTGAATGAGGGTATTTGGCCACCCTATTCAGAAAAAGATATGTGGATTAATAATGCATCTCGCACCCAATTAGGACTGCCAGATAGACAGTGGCGAATTGCGTTATCAGCTCATGATTTTATGATGGCAGTTGCTTCAAAAGAAGTAATGATAACCCGTTCTGTTGTGCATGACGGGTCACCATCAGAACCATCTAGATGGCTTGCCAGGCTAGATGCTGTGGTTTCAGCAACTGGACTTTTTGATTATTTAGATAACAGGTTGCCTGATTGGATGAAAGCAGTGACCTTAAGAAAAATCCCGCTGCGAGTATGCCCTATTACTAGACCAGAGCCTAAACCAGCTATAATGCATAGACCAAACAAGATAACGGCTACAGATTTTGATCAATGGATAACCGATCCTTATGGGTTTTACGTTAAACGAATATTAAAAATTAGAAAAAATGCGCCAATAGATGAGACGCCAGCTGCCGCGCTTAGAGGGTCTATTATTCATGATGTTATTGCATTGTTCTTAAAAAAATACCCCTCTGGCAAGCTTCCAGAAGTTGCCGCTTTAGAATTACAAAACATATTAGAAAATCAGTTATCTCAGTGGTCAAAAATTGCTTTTATAAACCTGTTTTGGAGACAAAAACTAACTATGGTCTTAAGCTGGTTTTTAGATGAAGAGCTTCGGCGTCGTTCAGATGATTTTCAGGTGCTTAGTGAACAAGATGGCAAGTTGGAAATTCAAATAGGGAAGCGTGTCATTTTACTAACCGCAAGAGCAGATAGGATTGAATGGAGTAATTCAGATGAGTGTCAAATAATTGATTATAAGTCGGGTGCTCCGCCATCTAAGCAAATGGTAATTGCAGGAAGAGCGGTACAATTGCTAGTAGAGGCTGTGATTGCATCAAAAGGGGGGTATAAGAACGCTAAAATATTACCTAGCCATCTTCAGCTTCATTATTGGCATCTGAAAGGAAGAGCAACAGACCCAGCCATTATTAATAATGTCACGCCAGATGATTTTAATAGTGAAGCTATCTATGATCTTATCGTTACTCTTCTAACACAGTTTGAGAACTCAAATCAGCCCTATTTATCTGAGCCTAATGCAGCTGATAGACCACGTTTTTCAGATGTAAGGCATTTAGCAAGAATTAAAGAATGGCGACCATATGAGGCGAATGATGATGGATAATTCTAGTCTTGCATCTAATCCTCATTACTCTGTATTTGTATCCGCTAATGCAGGTACCGGAAAAACAAGAGCTCTTACTCACCGTGTGTTTCGCTTATTATTGAACGGCGTTAGCCCAGATAGTATTTTATGTGTGACATATACCAAAGCAGCTGCTGTGGAAATGAAAGAACGATTACAGAAAACACTAGCAACATGGGCCGTTTGTAAAGAAAGTGAGCTGCTTGCAGAATTACAAGAAATGAGTGAGCCTAATCCTAGCCAAGACAAAATACAGATAGCACGACAATTATTTGCCAGTATTTTGGATAATGAGAATGGACCAAGAATTGAGACAATACACTCTTTTTGTCAGTCAATTCTATCTAGATTTCCAATTGAAGCAGGTGTCCCACCAGGCTTTGATTTGCTAACAGAAGCAGAGGCAAATTCGCTATTACAGAAGAATTTACAGGAATTATTTGCTACTCCGATAGCTGAGATTCAACAAAAATTGAAATTTCTTGCCAGTATTACAGATGAGAGAACGCTTAGTGAATACCTTACCCAAATTCTTCAAAAACGGGATATTATTGATAAATTTGCCACGGATGGTACTGCGTCTGCGCGGTTTAAAGAACATTTAAAAGATATAATTGGTTGCAAGACACTCTCCGAATTCACTGATGATAAGGCATTTTTAATGCAGAGGGTAAGGCAGTTACCCTTAAAAGAAATTGCAAATTGTCTTTATCTTGGAGGCAAAAATGACAAGCAGGCAAGTGCTAAAATTAATCATTGGTTGTCTCTTTCACCTCGGCAAGCAGAAGCTGAATTTCTTTGTTTAACAGATGTTTTTTTTGCAAGCGGAAATCCAAAATCTACGCTTGCAAGCAAAGCTGTACAGAAGCATGAGCCAGAGATAAAAAATTATATAGCTGATGCACAAGACCAAATTTTGGCCTATATGCAGGCGCAAAGTGGTGCTTTTACAAGTGAATTAAGTCACTCAATTTGTTTGCTAGCAGCCAATTTATATCTTTCTTTTCAGAGGCAAAAATTCCAATATGGCGTGCTTGATTTTGATGATCTTATATTTTTTACAGACCAGTTACTATCCAAAGATCAAATACAAGCTTGGGTGAGGTGGAAATTAGAAACAGCGATACAACATGTATTGGTTGATGAAGCACAAGATACAAGCCCAACGCAATGGTCTGTGATTTCCCATCTAGTTTCTGAATTCTTTTTATCTGATGAAGTAGAACCACTTCCAAGAACTTTGTTTGCAGTTGGGGATTATAAACAATCAATCTACAGTTTTCAGAATGCAAATCCAGATGTATTTATTTCAAAACAGTCAGAATTGGCAGCGCAGGCGAGCTTGTATAACAAACCGTTTAAACAGGTGAATTTAACAAAATCCTATCGCTCATCGGCACCAATACTTACTTTTGTAGATGCTGTAATGCAAGATCCAAGAATTACAGGTGTGGGGGATGCGTATCAGCCTCATCAACTGCATTGGGCTAGTCTTTCAGGTATGGTTGAATTATGGCCAGTAATTACCTCACAGAAGCTGCCGCCATCTGAGCCTTTTATACCGCTTGAAGTAAATCGGGTGGAAACAGCAGAAGTGCTGTTAGCAGAGAAAATAGCAACTCATATTAAAGCATTGTTGGATTCTGGTACAGATAATATCCTTGCTCGAGATATTTTGCCGAACGATATCATGATTTTAGTACGCAAGCGAGATTCATTTTTAGCTAATTTAAGAGCTGCCCTTATTTCGGCTAGGATACCTGTGTCACCGCCTGACCGTATTATCTTGCAAAACCAGATAGAAATTCAAGATTTGCTTGCATTAGCTGAGGTGTGTTTATCCCCAACAGATGATATGCAATTAGCTAATATGTTGAAATCGCCTTTGTTGGAACTAGACGAAAAAGACTTACAAGAGCTTGCAATTGGCAGAGGCAGCAGCTCACTTTTTGATAGATTAATAGAATATGAAAATGCGGATTGTCAGAAGGCTCATGCTTGCCGAAAAATAATTGAATGGCGCGCGCGTGCTGGTAAACAAGATGTATTTCATTTCTTCAATCAAATTTTGATTGGGGATAGGGTAATTGATAGTTTTGTTAAACGATTAGGCGTTAGCGTCATAGAGAGCTTTAATGGGTTTTTACAACAAATTTTGGAATTCGAAAAAACCGGTTGCCTTGAGCTAAGTCAGTTTCTTAAATCCTTTAATGACAGTAAAGGTATTTTAAAAAGAGAAAATAGTTCTGTTGCCTATCCTCAGGTAAGCTTGCTTACGATTCACGGAGCAAAAGGACTTGAGGCGCCAATAATCTATCTGCCAGATATGCTTAATGCAAGGTCACCATCTGATACGCTAACATTTAGTAAAAATTGGGTTTATTGGACAGAAAATAGCCAATTTTCTCCTGCTGCTATTACAGATATTCGTACTAGCGATAAAATAAAACAAAAAAGAGAAGATGACAGATTGTTATATGTCGCCTTAACAAGAGCAAAACAGGTGTTGATAATTTCAGGATGGGAAGCCCCTCATAGACGTTTTATAAAAAATAGCTGGTACGAATTATTAAAAGACACAATTTCTAACCATTCTTCCTGCCAGATAGAAGGAGATATCTTAAGAATTATATTTAATCCAAATATAGAGGTAAAGATGGTAACACAGGATACAGCAGTGCCAGTTGATAGCACGGATGTACCACAATGGTATGATGAAATGCCAGAACAGCATTATGATAGCAAATCTCGTATTATACATCCATCTGAACAGGTTTATGATAGGCAAGCAGTAGCGCCTCATAAAAAAGGGCAGATAATGGCGTTAGAGAGAGGCCAAATTATCCATAAATTGCTTGAAATCCTGCCAGCAATTGATCTGCCTAAGCAAGCAGATACTGCCTATCGATATATAAAACGACAATTACCTAAGCTCAGTGAGAGTGAGATTGAAAATCTCTATGATGAAACACAAACAATTCTTAATCATCAGGATTGCCGAGATTTATTCTCACAAAAATCTCTGGCAGAAGTGCCAATTATGGGCAGGATTGGACAGCTAAAAATTTCTGGTCAGATTGACCGCTTAATTGTGACGGACAATTTTGTGAAATTAGCAGACTTCAAAACGGGAAAGCCAAATGCGGACGGTAATCCACCTGAGGCATATATTCGCCAGATGGCCTTATATGTAGGCTTGTTAGAACAAATTTACCCACAAAGACCTATTCATGCATATATAATTTGGACACAGACAGCAAAATTAATGCCTCTTTTAAATTCGCAATTAAATACTTATTTAGATAGTATAAGAAATGCATAATCTATTAATTAAATAGAAGATGTATAAAAAACGATTTACCGATAAGCTTTGAGTTACTAATAATAAACGAGATAATCTAAGTAAAAAGGAATAAGCATGGCTACTAGACATTCAACAGACTCTGATTTTGATACTGATGTACTGAAGGCATCTGGACCAATAGTCGTAGATTTTTGGGCAGAATGGTGTGGGCCTTGCCGCGCAATTGGGCCTGCTCTAGAAGAAATCTCAGAAGCTCTTTCTGGCCAGGTGGAAATTGTAAAAGTAAATATAGATGAAAACCCAGCTACACCCCAAAATTACGGAGTTCGCGGAATCCCAACATTGTTGATTTTTAAGGATGGCGAAGTTGTTGCCGAAAAAATAGGGGCATTGCCAAAGTCTCAGCTTGAACAGTGGGTTAAAGAAAATCTATAGTTTTTGTGTGTTTCTTGTATTAGAGACTAGCTATAATAAAACTGGGATTTACATAAATTAATCAGGAAGCGTTCCGTTGGTTAATAATACATGTCCTGCTAAATATAATGAGCCGCAAATAATTACAAATTCTGCGTCATTTGTTGCTGAAACTGCGGATATAAGATTTGCTTTAGCTGTTGATTTTATGCCGATGGCACTGCATTCATCTGATAATTTCTGAGCTGATAAACTCGCATCTTGGCCTGGGATAGTAATGGTGAAAACCTGCTCTATTTGGTTTTTTAGTGGGGTGAACAGGTCTGCTGGTTTTCGGGTATTTAACATACCTGCAATTAGAGTCCATTTTTTATCAGTGATGTGAGCTAAGGCTTTGGCTAAAGCGGTGGAACCATGCATGTTGTGAGCGCCATCAAGCCAAATCTGTTTTGCCTCTGTGTATTTAATAAGCTCTCCTTTATCTATTAATTGCACCCGTCCTGGCCATTTTGCATAGGCGATACCAGCAAATAACGTATCTGATAGTGGCTTGAAATGTTTGCTATAGACTATTGCTGCTGAGGCAAGAACAGCATTTTGTTGTTGGTGGGGACCAAATAAACTAGGCTTAGGTAATAAATAAGAATGCCCTTCTATTTCTAGTTTTAACTCCTTGGACGGCATTTCCTCCCAAGTAAAGTCACGTCCCTCTATATGTATTGGCGCGTCAACTGCTTCTGCTTTTTCAACTAATGTGTGTGCCACTTCTTTTGTTTGCGAAGCACAAATCACCGGAATTTTATGACGCATGATACCTGCTTTTTCACCTGCAATTTGAGGTAACTCTGAGCCAAGAAAATGTTCGTGATCTCTGGCAATTGGCGTGATAATGCATGCTAACGGATTTGCTACTACATTTGTTGAGTCAAGTCTGCCTCCAAGCCCTGTCTCCAATATTGTTAAATCTGCGGGCTTTCTTGCGAAGGCAAGAAAAGCAGCAACCGTAGTAATTTCATAAAATGTAATTGGCTTATTTTCGTTTAATTGTTCAATTTCCTTCAATAGATCAATCAGTTCTATGTCATTGATAAGGTGATTCGCAAGACGTATACGTTCATTAAATTGGCATAGATGTGGCGATGTATAGCAATGCACTGTAAGCCCCATATGCTGTGCAAGTGAGTTTAGAAAAGCACTAACAGAGCCTTTGCCATTAGTGCCTGCAATGTGAATCACGGGGGGAAGATTTTGCTGCGGATTTCCCGCTTTTTGCAGAAGCTGAAAGGTTCTATCCAACCCTAGATCAATTAGTTTAGGGTGAAGGGAAGCTAGTCTATCAAGGCTGTCAGATAAAGTACTCATGGGCACATATTTCCAAATGTTGTATAGCATGCTTATTGCTATAAATTGGGGTAGAATCTACAGGTATTTTTAAACTACAGTCTAATCAATTAGTTAGATGTTTGTTTTGCAATAGCCACAGATAGTGATTTTGCAAAGCGTGCTACTTTTTTAGCAGTTTCATCAGAAGACAGATTATTTGCGCTTGCATCAGCAATGATTTCCACAACAGCAGATCCAACAATCGCGCCATCTCCAACAGATGCAACAGTTGCTGCTTGTTCTGGTGTTCTAATGCCAAACCCAGTTACAACGGGCAACTCACTGACGTGTTTTATTCTACCAACAGCAGAGGCAATAGTTTCAAGGTGAGCAGACTTAGTGCCCGTAATACCAGCAATTGAGACATAATAAATAAATCCAGATGCTTTTTCTAAAACAAAAGGCAATCTATCGCCAAGCGTTGTTGGTGTAATCAGTCTAATAAAATCTATACCAGCTTGAAGACTTGGATCACATAATTCAACATCTTCTTCTGGCGGAAGGTCTACAATGATTAAACCATCTGCGCCTGCTGCCTTCGCTTCGGATAAAAATGCTTCGACTCCAAAGCGATAAATTGGATTATAATATCCCATCAAAATCAACGGAACATCTTTATGCTTCTCTCTAAATTGAGCTGCAATTTCAAGGCTGCCTTTTAAGGTCATTCCTGAACGAATAGCGCGAAGACTTGCTGCTTGAATAGCAGGACCATCTGCCATAGGATCAGAAAATGGCATCCCAAGTTCTATCATATCCACACCCGATTCAACTAACCCGTCAAGAATTTTAATACTTGTCTTAGTATCAGGGTCCCCTGCAGATACAAAAATCCCTAAAATACCTCTATTTTCTTTATTTGCCTTTGCAAAGCTGGCAGCTAATCGTTTGCTCATATGCGTATTCTGACCTTTTTGGGAATGTTTTATAATAATCCGCGTTCATCTAACTTAGGTAGAACAGCCTCAAGATCCTTGTCTCCGCGGCCACACATATTTAATATGACAATCTGTTCTTTTCTCATTAAGGGTAATTGTTTGGCAGCGAATGCAAGTGCATGTGATGGCTCCAGAGCAGGAATTATCCCTTCTAATCGAGAACATAACTGAAATTGAATAAGAGCTTCTTCATCTGTTGCGCTTACATATTTAACTCGTCCAATATCGTGAAGCCATGAATGTTCAGGTCCAATACCAGGATAATCAAGACCAGCAGATATGGAATGTGCGTCATCGATTTGACCATCTTCATTTTGCAAAAGATAGGTTCTATTGCCATGTAATACACCAGGGGTTCCGCCAGTAAGACTTGCGGCATGCTTTCCTGTATCAATACCTAAACCAGCAGCTTCTACCCCGTAAATTGATACATCTGTATCATCAAGGAAGGGGTGGAATAACCCAAGAGCGTTAGAACCTCCGCCAATACAAGCAATTAATGCGTCAGGTAACCTGCCTTCTGCTTCAAATAATTGTTCTTTTGCTTCACGGCCAATTATAGACTGAAAATTTCGAACCATTTCGGGATAGGGATGTGGACCAGCAGCAGTGCCTATTATATAAAAATGAGTATCAGGATTAGCAACCCAATAGCGCAAGGCCTCGTTCATGGCATCTTTTAGAGTGGAAGTGCCAGAAGTTACAGGATGTATTGTCGCACCTAATAAACGCATCCTATCAACATTAGGCTTTTGCCTTTTAACGTCTTCTGCGCCCATAAAAACTTCACATTCAAGATTAAACAACGCGCATGCTGTTGCTGTAGCTACGCCGTGTTGACCTGCCCCAGTTTCTGCTATGATTTTTGTTTTCCCCATTTTTTTGGCAAGAAGCGCCTGTCCCAAAACATTATTTATTTTATGAGCACCAGTATGATTAAGCTCATCTCGTTTTAAATATAATTTTGCGCCTCCATAATGCTCGGTAAGGCGTTCTGCAAAATATAAAGGGGAAGGTCTGCCGACATAATGTTTTTGAAAATAGGTTAATTCTTTACTAAATGCCGGGTCAGCGCTTGCTTCTTTGTAAGCAGCTTCCACCTGTAAAATGAGGGGCATCAATGTTTCAGCAACAAAACGTCCACCATGAATGCCAAAACGACCATTCTCATCAGGCATGGTTTTAAAAGAATTTGGTTGTGTATCATTCATAGTAATTTTACTCATCTTAAATTATTAATGAAAGGCAATCTTCTATACGAAATAAAACTCGTTCTGAGTTAAGATTAGCGCATTTTTGCAGACTGTACAAAGGCTGAGATCAGCATTGGGTCTTTTTTTCCAGGAAGCAGATCAACACCAGAAGAAACATCAACCCCATCAGGGCTAGTTTGCTGGATTGCATCAGCTACATTATTTGGATTTAGACCGCCAGCAAGCATCCATGGAATAGTACAGCTAAATTCTTCTAATAATGACCAATTAAATGCCCTCCCATTGCCGCCAGGCAATTCGTTAGAAGATGCAGCAGCATCAAATAACAACCAATCAACCAAGGTGTAATATTGCTGGCTTTCGGCAATGTCTAATTTAGATTTTACGCGAATGGCTTTGATAATTGGAAGCCCATATTTCTGTTTTATCTCCTCTATCCTAGAAGGAGATTCTGAGCCATGAAGTTGCAAAAAATCGGGTTGTGCAGCTTTTATAATATGCGACAGACTGATATTTGTTGGATTAACGCATAGAGCCACTTTTTTAATTTTCGATGACGAATAATGTTCTGCATAATGCTTAGATAATATTTCTGCTTGCTTAAGATGTAAATGTCTTGGGGATTTTTCAAAAAATACTAAGCCAATAAAATCAGCACCTGAAATAACACAATTATCCACGTCTGATGTTGTTTTAAGACCACAAATCTTTACTTTCATATTTATCACCTATGCTCAGATGAAGCATGGAGTGAGCTAGTGTTGGTCTTGTGCACAGAAGGTGTTTCTTCTTTATCAAATAGTAAATAACTTTCTGCACTGGCAAGGGTTTCGCTAGCGGCATTATGTTTAAGATTATTTAGATTATTTTTTCTATGTAGTTTTTTCATTTGATTTGCAGCAAAATAAGAAGAGAGTGACTTAAGCCAGATTATTACAGATCCAAGAATTAGACCTACAACAAAAGCAAAAAGAATAACACCCCATAATGCTACAGAAACTTGCCCAGCGATTGGCCAGAAAGTTACAACAACTTTTTGTGTGTTGGAGGCTACAACGATAGCAATAATAACGGAAAAGCTAAGTACGATAAGTAACCAAAATATTTTTGAGATAAAATGTGCAAGGCTAGGCATTGAGTAATTATCCTGTTTTCAGGATCGAGCATTAAAAAGTATGAACAGCAAGAAGGCAACTTATTTATTTAGCTTTTCTCGCATTCCTTTACCCATTTTAAAATAAGGTACTTGTTTACGTGCAACATCAACAGGTTCGCCAGTGCGAGGGTTTCTTCCCTTGCGAGCGCCATGTTCTCTTACAGAAAAAGCACCAAATCCCCGAAGCTCGATTCTATCGCCATTTTCAAGCGAGGTACTTATTGTCTCAAAAATAGTATTAACAATTCTTTCTATATCCCTGTGATACAATTCAGGGTTTTCAGCTGCCAACATATTTATCAATTCTGATTTGGTCATATTCACTTAACCTTTTCGTACTGAATAAAAAACGCAGTTCATGTTTATCTCAATTAATCACATGACAATAACATTATTGTCTTTTTTGTAACTCAAGCGTACGTGAGGTTTTTAAAAATGGCAAAAAAAACCTCACAAAAAGTGAGGTTTTTTTGAAATAAATTATTTGATAGTCATAAATCAGCGACTACTCTTCAGTGCCATCATCTTTTTTAGCTAAAGCTGCACCAAGGATATCACCTAAGCTTGCACCGCTATCAGATGAACCAAACTCAGCCATAGCTTGCTTTTCTTCAGCCATCTCACGTGCTTTGATAGACAAGGTTAACTTACTGTTTTTGTTGTCTATTTGTGAGATCACAGCATCTACTTTCTCACCAACTGCAAAACGTTCTACACGTTGTTCTGATCTGTCTCTTGCAAGGTCACCACGTCTGATAAATCCAGAAAGAGTATCACCAACACGCACTTCAAGCCCTTGTTCTGTAACAGCTGTAATAATACAGGTTACAGCGTCGCCTTTGCGTACTTTTTCAACTGCATCAGCTACAGGATTGCTTGAAAGTTGTTTGATTCCAAGAGAGATACGTTCTTTTTCAAGGTCAATATCCAGAATTTTGGCTTCAACCTTATTGCCTTTGGTAAATCCTTCAAGCATTTCTTCGCCAGATGAAGACCAAGATATATCAGATAGATGAATTAATCCGTCAATTTCTTCTGTTAGCCCAACAAATAATCCGAATTCAGTGATGTTATTTATTTCACCTTCAATCACATCTCCAATTTTATTCTTAGCTTCAAATTCTGCCCAAGGATTTTCAGTAGCTTGCTTAAGACCAAGAGATATTCTTCGTTTTGTTAAATCAACATCTAATACAACCACTTCAACTTCTTGGCTGGTTGAAACGATTTTGCCAGGATGAACATTCTTTTTGGTCCAGCTCATTTCTGACACGTGTACAAGTCCTTCAACTCCGTCATCTAGCTCAACAAAAGCGCCATAATCAGTTATGTTAGTTACCCGGCCGCTAAGCCTGGTTCCAGTTTGGAACTTATCAACAGCACTCTCCCAAGGGTCGCTTTGAAGTTGCTTCATGCCAAGAGATATACGCTGTGTTTCTTGATTAAACCTAATCACCTGAACATCAACAGTTTGTCCAACTGATAGTGCTTCAGATGGATGATTGATACGACGCCATGCAATGTCGGTTACGTGCAACAGGCCATCAACGCCGCCCAAGTCAACAAAAGCGCCATAATCGGTGATGTTTTTCACAACACCTTTTAGGATCTGTCCTTCAACTAGATTAGAGACAAGCTCTGTTCTTGCTTCTGCTCTGGATTCTTCAAGAACCGCACGACGAGAGACAACAATATTTCCGCGACGTCTATCAATTTTTAAAATTTGGAATGGTTGAGGAGCGCCCATTAAGGCACTCACATCATTAATTGGTCGAATATCAACCTGACTTCCTGGAAGGAATGCTGTGGCGCCAGATAAGTCGACAGTAAAACCGCCTTTAACTCTGCCAAAAATTACACCAGTTACTCTTTCTTGTGCTTCAAAGGAGCGCTCTAGAATGACCCAAGCCTCTTCTCTTCTTGCCTTTTCTCTACTTAAAAGAGCTTGACCGTCTTTGTCTTCCATACGTTCAACATAAACTTCAACTGTGTCTCCCACCTGTAATTCAGGATCTTGACCAGGCGCAGTAAATTCTTTTAATGGGATTCTGCCCTCAGATTTAAGCCCTACATCGATGATGGCATTGTCTGATTCGATAGCAATGATAGTTCCGCGAACAACGCTGCCTTCAACTGATGTGCTCTCCGAGAAAGTTTCTGCAAGTAAATCAGCAAAATTCTCATTGACGAGTAAATTCTCGTCATTATTTAGGTTTGACAATAAAAGTCTCCGTGGGATGCTATTTTTCAGGCTTAATGCCTATTTTATCTTGGCTGGTTTCAAGATATTATCTGTCTAAACTCTCAATGAATTTTTTCAAAGAGCAGATAGCTTTATAAATAGCATACAAATTTCCAGCTATTGATTTAATAAAAATAAGACGTTGTTTAGATAAAAGCCTTACAATGAGACTTCTCGATTAATGTAATTTAGCGCAATTTGCAAGACTTCATCTGCATTTAATAAGGATGTGTCTATAAAAAATGCATCTGGCAAGCGTTTTAATGGAGCTGTGGGGCGTGTTTTATCTCTGAAATCGCGTTCTGTGATTTCTGCAAGGGTAAGGCTTTCTGTTTGATGGGGAAGCGGGTTCTTTAATTCAGCAAATCTGCGTTTGGCACGAATTTCCGGTTTTGCGTCAATAAAAAATTTATAATTGGCTTCTGGTAGGATAACAGATCCAATGTCTCTTCCATCCAAGATAGCGCCGATACCAGAAGGAGGAAACTCTGCAAAATCTTTTTGTTTTTCAATAAGGGCTTGTCGAACTTCTGCTATGCTTGCAATGATACCAGCCAGCTGAGAGATTTCTTGACTTCGCAGCTCTGGCACGTCAGTGATAGGCAGGGTTAAATTTGTAGCAATCTGCGTAAGCGTGTTTTTTAATTTGCGTGATAAATTGTAATTCGAGGAAGATGTATTTTTTAGAGAGATGATATCTGGGCTGCTAATACTAAGGGCATCAAAAGTAACTGCGCGATAAAGCAAGCCTGTATCTAAATAATCATATCCTAATTCTTGCGCAATCTTGCGAGCAAGTGTTCCTTTCCCTGAAGCAGCGGTTCCATCAATTGCTATTTTCATTTGTTGCCTTTTTCAGAAATTCTTTTGGTCAGTGCATAGCTAAATTAATTAAACAGGGCTTGGTGTGTCAATATACACGCTAATTTTCACGCCTATTAACACGCTTATTTTCACGCCTATAATCATGCTTATAATTATGCCTAGATAGAGGAAATTTTTGCTCCTAGGCTATTCATCATATTCACAAAACCTGGAAAGCTGGTCTCAATAGTAGAGACACCATGTACAATAATTTTATCAGAGCTAACACACCCCAATGTCAGGAATGACATAGCAATTCTATGGTCATGTTCGGATGAGATACTAAAACCGCCCTTTATGGGATGGGTGTTATTGGCAGCTCTTGTCCCATGCACACACATGCTGGTTTCTGTCTCATCAACGCTAACACCGGCAAGCATTAATCCCTTCGCCATCGTAGCAATTCTATCTGCCTCTTTATGCCGTAATTCGCCGATATTTTGCATCAATGTCGATCCAGATGCACAGGCAGCAGCAACGCATAAAATAGGGTACTCATCAATCATTGATGGTGCTCTGTTTGCTGGGACGTCTATCCCGTTTAAATTACTTGACGAGACAGTAATATCTGCCACTTCCTCTCCGCCAACTTCTCTTCTGTTTAAAACTTCTATGTTACCCCCCATTTCTTGCAGGGTGGTAATAAGTCCAATTCGCTCTGGGCTCATTCCAATTGTTGGCAGGGTAATTTTACTATTTTGTGTAATTAATGCGGCTACGATTAAGAATGCAGCTGATGATGGGTCACGCGGAACAATGATGTCATTTGATTGCAATATAGCGCCGCCATCAACACCCGCTGAATAGGTGCCATCTGTGTTTGTTGTGGTGTTAACGACTACGCCAAAATGGGCAAGCATACGTTCTGTGTGATCTCGTGACTTTGCTGGTTCAGTAACAGTTGTTTTTCCCCTAGCATTTAAGCCAGCAAGCAAAATAGCTGATTTGATTTGTGCAGACGCAACAGGCGAATTATAGGACAAAGGCAATGGGCTAGAGCGTCCTGTTATGGTTACAGGTAATAATCCACGCCCATCATCGCTTACCTGAATACCCATTTGCGACAGCGGCTCAGTAATCCGGCGCATGGGTCTACTGGAAAGAGATTCATCTCCTGTGAAAGTCGCAGATATTTGTTGCGATCCAACAAGACCCATAAGAAGTCTTACTCCGGTACCAGCATTACCTAGGTCAAGCTGGGATTTGGGCTGGCAGAGACCGTGCATACCAACACCAATAACTTCGACATCGCCATTTTCCAATATGTTGATTTTCACCCCAAGGTCGCGCAACGCATTTAATGTCGCATGAACATCAGCACTATGCAGTAAGCCATTAATTGTAGTGCTTCCCTCCGCTATAGCGCTTAGAATAAGAGCCCTATGTGAAACAGATTTATCACCAACAACAATAGCCACGCCATGTAATCTGGTAATTGCTTCGGAAGAGAGTGAATCTTTACCTTTGTTCATTGCAAGCCTCAATTATTAAAATCAGCGCCTATTTATTATGTGGTGCTTTTGTCATATCAAAAAATAAATATCTAGGGTTAAAAATAGTTTGTGGAAAAAATCTATTGATATAGCTAAAATATGATAAACCATTGTGGTAAATGGTACTTTAAAATGAGGTGTAAAAGAATTATTCATTTTATAGTGAATTAAATTTTTTAACATTTGTGTAAAATTTACTTTGACATCTGGGCATAATATCGTGTTATTCGCCTTGGAATTAGTGAAAAAAGCTACAAGGATTTGTTATGAGCAAAATTGAATTAGGCGTTAAGAGGCGTTGTGTGAGCTGTAGCACAAAATTTTATGACTTTTTGAAAACGCCTATTTTATGCCCAAATTGTGGAACTGAATTTGATCCAGATCAATTATTAAAAAGCCGAAAGGGTAGGGTTGCCACTAAGTCGGTAAAAGTTGAAGTACTTAAGAAAGATAAATCGGGTAATGATTT
>Ga0209251_1001421_pt1 | contig 18337 bp, 10 predicted proteins | sample SaaInlV_100m_DNA_6_FD_184665 | JGI IMG/M metagenome (GOLD analysis project Ga0209251, IMG submission 184665) | Marine microbial communities from expanding oxygen minimum zones in the Saanich Inlet - Saanich Inlet SI073_LV_10m_DNA (SPAdes) (version 2) | ecosystem: Environmental > Aquatic > Marine... | reverse complement strand
TTCAGCGGCGGACGTGACGGTGGAGATCGTGGCGGACGTGGTGGAGACCGAAACAGTCGTGGAGGAAATGATCGCTCGGACGAACAGTACCGAAAGGCTCGTGGAAAGCGACCAGGTCATGCTCACAATCGCCCACCTAAGGAAATTCAGCCTCGAAGATATCAGCGACGCAATGACGATGACAATTAAGGTGAAATCATGACTGCTGAGTCGAATTATTTGGACGCCATTGAAGCTCTTGAAGAAGATAATCGAGATTTGGCTCTTGAACATGCTCGAAAGGCTGTCAAAATTGACCCGGAACACGTTGATGCATGGAGAATCATTTCAGATGCCTCATTGCCAGGTCTACGTTCTCAACCAACATTGAAACAAGCAGCACAATCTCTGGCAGCTGCAAAGAAAGTTGTTGCACTACAACCAGATGACCTAGGAATGTGGGTTCGTGGTGGACGCCTCTTATCCGATGAACTTGGACTATACATGGAAGCCCTACAGTGGTGGCAAGATGCAAGGCATCAGGCTCCAGAAGAGGTTACACCGATTGTTGAGCAAGCAGCAATACTTGCCGATATGGGATTGTATGGAGAAGCAACAGAACGTTTGCAATCCATCTTTGATGAGAATATGGATTTAGCAACAACGCAGTACTCCAGAGTTGCACGTCTTCACCAGATGTGCCAACTTGCAAGTGAACAAGATCAGAGTGAACATTTCAAACCATGGGAGAAGCATCACGATGGCTGGTCTGCAATTACACTTAGAATGAACAAGGCACCTATCAGTGAATCGAAAATATTCCTTATCATTGCTACACCTCTCCTCATGCTTGAAGTTCTCATGGCACCAAACGTGTTTGGCTCAGGTTTCGGAGGATTTTGTCTAACTTCAGTGCTCATATTGTTCACTGTTGTACTGGGAATGAGAATTAGCCGCCGATGGTTCCAACGACTTAACCGACCAGCATTCAACCTACTACGAGCAATGGATTTCGAGACATCGACGGGTTATGTCGTGATTCCTGAAGAGATTCGAATCTCAAAACTCTTCATGTTTATTCTAAGCAGAAGACCTCCTGCGTTCCAGGAACGTATGCTGAAGATTGTTGATGCAGGAGAGAAGTTCAAGGGAGATTGGAAACCAACGCTTCCTGACTTCGATTCTCACATCTCTGAAAGTGAAGAACCATTTTGGGATCAAGGCGAAAAGGAATTAACATCCTTTGAAGAAGAGTGAATCTTCTTCATGTCCCTGCAGTGTAGTCGTCCTTGTAGTCGATTTGTTCTTGTGTGAGTTCATCAATTGTAATTCCAAGGGTTTCGAGTTTGGTTATTGCCAATCCTTGATCTTGCTCAAGGGTGATGTCATACACAAGATTGTCCATTGATTCAGCTTCTTTTGCAAGGCGGCAAAGGGAAAGGAATTGGTTGGCAAATGACATGTCCATGACTTCAGACGGGTGACCTTCCGCAGCTGCGAGATTTACCAATCGTCCACGAGCTAAGAGGAAGATTTTGTTACCGTTTGGCATTGTGAATTCTTCATTGTCTCGACGAATTGTACGGACAGATGATGCTGTTGATTCAAGTGACTCAACTGCTATTTCGCAATCGTAATGGCCAGTGTTTGCAACAATTGCACCATCCTTCATGGATGCGAAGTGGCGATCGACAATGATATCTTTCATTCCAGTAGCAGTACAGAAGATATCACCAATAGAAGCAGCTTCATCCATGGTCATGACTCGGTATCCGTCCATGATTGCTCTGAGTGCTGCGAGTGGATCGACTTCAGTGATGACTACGTTAGCACCTAAGCCACGTGCTCGCATAGCTACACCTTTCCCGCAATGCCCATATCCTGCAACAACCATTGTCTTTCCAGCGACGAGTACAGATGTGGCACGGAGGATTCCGTCGAGTGTGGATTGACCTGTTCCGTAGACATTGTCAAAATCCCACTTCGTGATGGCGTCATTTACAGCCAGAACTGGATACTTCAAGTCGCCTGCAGCAGCCATTGCTCGTAATCGGTGAACACCTGTTGTTGTTTCTTCAGTACCACCAAGAACACCTGGAGCGTACTCTGAGCGTTTTCCGTGGACACGGACAATAAGATCTGCACCGTCATCAAGAGTGAGTGTTGGCTTGAATTCAAGCGTTTTATCGATGCACCAATAGAAATCGTCTACACTTTGTCCATGCCATGCATAGACAGAGTATCCTTCACGAGCAAGCCAAGCAGCTACGTCATCTTGAGTCGAGAGTGGATTACATCCAGACCAAGACAATTCTGCTCCTGCTGCTGCTATTGTTTCAATGAGAACTGCTGTTTCTTTAGTGACGTGAAGACATCCTGCTACACGCATACCAGCGAGGGGTTTTGTTCGCTCAGCTTCTTCTCTTAATGCTGCGAGAACTGGCATTCTTGCACGAGCCCAATCGACTCTTAGTGAGCCTTCTTCAGCCATATTAATGTCTTTAACTGCGTAGCTATCGCCCGTATCGAGGTCTTCCATGGTCTAATGCGTGCGCCAGTGACTTTTGAACCCATCTCTGTGACCAGTAAGTCAAGAAGTGGAATTCAATCTACTGTTGCTGTTGTGCTTGAGCTGCGTATTGCTGAGCATACTGCGATGCAGTTGCTTCATCATAGCCTTGTGCGACAAATTGCTGGAAGTATTGGTTGTAATACTGTGTGTACAGATCGTTCCCAGCAGCTGCAGCAGCAGCAGGTTGTGACGCAGCGGTTTGACCCACGTATTGAGCAGCATATTGCCGAGCAGTCTCTTCAGGGTATCCTTGAGCAATCAGTTGTTGCACATATTGCTCAGTCATATCTTGAGATTGACCATAACCAGCAGCAGCAGCACTGAGGTTGTCTACCTTGTCGGAGTTGCCACCGCCGCGGAGGAACAGTAGAGTTGCACCGCCAAGAAGGATAATGGAACCAATAATTGCGATAATGAGCATAAGACTGCTATCATCAGAAGATTCGCCTGAATCAGCGTCCGTACCTGGTTCACTCCAAATTCCAGTATCTGAATTGTAGGACCATTCACCATCCCAATCGCACTTAAGCGATGTAGTATTCCAAACAAACTCTCCACCAGCAGCCTGTGCTGATTCGTTCGCTAGAACGCCACGACATGGTTTTAGGTTGATGAGAACCATCTTTGTTAAGTCGTCAGACCATCGTTCGTCGTCACCTTCGTAAACTCGGACCCAAATTTCTTCAACTTCGCTGTTGTTGCTGTAGAAATTATTGATGTCAAGAGACAATTCAAAGGTGTCCTGATCGGACAGTGCTACAGAACGAGCAAATTTGTTATCAGTAATGAGGTTGTACTTCTCAATCGGAGATGCTGAGAAAGCATCTCGAGTAAACGATGCTTCAACGTATACTTCTCCTGTTTCAGAACCAGATAGAATTGTTCCAGTGATGGTATACGTAGATTCTGATACCCCAACAGATGTGTTCTCGAAGTTGTCGTATTGAACCAATGGGATTTCATCTCCGTAGCCTTCAGGAACGACGACGAAATACATTCTGTACTTGTCAGAGAACTTACCAGATGCATCGTATACTCTCAATTCCATACGAATCTGTGACTCAGCAGTTCCAGAGGAATCAACAGTTTGGTTTTGGAATCTGTATGTGAACATACCATTGCTTGCTGCTGATTCTTCAAAGGTGTGACCTTCCAGATTGAATGACGTGTCACCATACGGTGCGTCGAAGAAGACCTTCCACTCATAGGTAACAATTCCATTTGATCCGTCAATTGCATCAGCGTCAGAAGATTGGCTTGCATCGAAGTTGACGACAAGCTCTCCGTTTTCATTGAGAATGAGACGGTTTACATCCCATTCCGTGTTGGATACGGTCTTCGTACCGATGTATTCGATGTTATCCGAAGATTCGATGGTTACGTTTGCTTCTGGTGCGAATGCATCTGCTAGAACGTCATTGGTTTCGACAACAACTGAAATGATACGAGAGTGACCTGCATCATCGTGAAGCAATAGAGTCACTGTCCATTGTTGGCCCTGTAGACATCCTGTTGCTGAGGAGAGATCGACCTTACAGAATGCTGCATTTGGTGAAGCATCAGTAGTATGGTCTGTTCCGCTAGCCATTGTGGCTGCATCCCAGTCAGTTGGTCCGTCAAGAATCCAGTCAGTAGAGAGAGTAGAAGTGGTTGCTGTAGTGTATCCAAAGTTGACTGTAGCATCACTCTTCATGTAATGAGTTGCATATCCGCCTGTGGATGGATCGATGTTTGGCGCATCGCCATCAATGGTGAGTCCCAAGTCAGTACCGAGTGAACCAAATCCTTCAGGATAAGGTGTTACTGAGAATCCAAGCATGTTGCCCAAGAGTGGGAACGTAGCACTGTCTGCACGAGAAGAGTACGTTGCGACGTCAATTGTTGAAACGATCATTCCACCTTGGTAATAACTGCAAGTTCCCATGATGACGTCCTTACTGTTAGCAGCGGTACGCAGAAGACTCTGGAAGTATCCTCCATCTTCCATGTAGCCGTTGCAGACTCCAGGAACATTTTGTGTGCTTACCGAGTTTGTGTTGAGAACTGCTGTAGCAACGGTACCATCGCCTTCAAATCCTTGGAAGGATGTTGTTGAGACATCATTCATGATCGGATGGTAAGGGTCTGCAATGTCAAGTCCAGTATAGGTAATCTTCGTTTCTGGAGTGTTTCGGCTTTGAACATCCATTCCGAATGGAAGTCGACCGTTTAATCCAACGTCAAGTCCGTAGATTTGGCTTCCTTGTGGGCCAAGATGAGCTTGAACTGTACCACCAGCAGACATGAATGATTCCAATGTCTGGCGGTTAGCAGTTGATCCAAGCTTCTGATAGTATCCACGGCCGCCGCTTTCAACGTCCTTTGCCGCAATGTCATCTTGCCAAGGCAAGAGAACCTTGTCGTAATGGGTGAGCCATCCACTGTCGAGGTATGTGGTCCAGTCGTTGATAGAGTACTGGGTGTAAGTCATACCTAGAAGTTGCAAGTCTTGCTTGATTGTGGATGTACGTGCTGTTGAATCGCCAAGGATCGCAACATCGATTGAGTTTGCGAACGTTGCATGGAAGTATCGTACGTTACCGCTTGGGTTTCCATTTGCAAGTTCTGCATGGAAACTGATGTTGTAATCGTGACCGTCCATCCAATTGTTGAAGACAGGGAATGTCAAGTCAATCTTTTCGTTTGAATTCAAAACAGTGGTTTGTGTACTGGATGATGCTTGATGAACCTGAGTTGAGTCGGTCTCATCGAAGACGGTCATGTAGAACATGTAATCCCCAGCAAGGACACCATTTGTAGCCTTGAGGTCCCACGAATGAGTCAGACTACCATCAATTGGAAGCACACATGCGTATGTTCCATCATCGAGGCAACCAAGTGTTGTTGGCTTTCCAAGTGTGATGTCAACGGATTCTACGTTGAAGATAACTTGTTCAATGTTGTTCGATTCACTCAATTCGTTGTCGTTGTACCAATTGGTTCCAATCGTTGTGTTGTCGAATATTGTTTCAGCACGGATCATGTAAACACCAGAGAAGAACTCGTGGCTTGCAAGAGTCGTTGTGTCAACTTCTTCTGCATCAACATTGGTTCGGCTTGTGGTGTAACTTGCATCTTCGAAGAACGTAAATTCTTGCAGAGTGATGTTGTTGAACGCAACACCCTTGAAGCCGTCATTGATTCCATTCCGTCCATCATCGTCACTCTGGAATTCAAAGTTAATGTCAACTGATGTGCCTGAAAGGGAGATGCATTCTCTGAACCATTGAGAGCTGTCTGCTGCTGTGTTGTTCAAGACGTACAAGTGAGTAAGGTCGATACTTCGACTTAGAACAAGGTCGTCGGAATTGAAGAACACGTTATAGTTCCCAGCAGATCCATCTGTTGAAGCAGAATCGCCAACGAAGTCTATTTCTGCTTGGTTAATGGATTCGGAAGAGTTTGTGAAACCGTCATCGTTGTCATCGTTTCGGCAAGTTCCATCTTCGTCGTAGTCGTTCCACTGTCCAAGAAGGATACCAGAGTAGGCATCGCTTCCTCGTGTGTAATCAAAGTTGATTGATGCATAATCGTTAACGTCGACAATTGTTGTTCCATCAACATCAATTCCGTAAAATGTATCTGCATAATACTCAAAGTTGAGGGAAACGAAATCGCCAGACATCGAAGTGAGGTCAACACCAGGTACTGTGAGTGTTTCGTTTTCCCACAGATCGCCATAGCCGCTTACTGCTGTGTCACATGGGTGCCCGAACCAGTATGCGTTGTTATTGAAGATGGTTTCTGAGCAAGTCAGTTCGTTGTAGATAGCACCTTGGGGGTTTCCATCATCACTGTAGACGTATCCTTCAGAACCGCCTTCAAAGGATTCCTTACAGATAACTGCCGGAGCACTGCACAGAACATCCGATGGTGTTGCGGAGAAGACTGTTGTCTCGATATCAAAGTCTACGAGGGTGTTTCCATAGTTGTTGGTTACCACATCGATATCAAAGATACCTTCTGCATACAAACCACCTGGATTGAAGTAATCTATTCCTTCAACTGTTGGGTCGTAGAGATTGAAGGGTTGAATATAACCTACGATATCATCGTTAACGGTTTGCTCGTCCCATGCATGGTTGGAGAGTGTTGCAGAGATTCTGTAAATTGTGTCGTTGAGGAGATTTGCAGAAATCGATGCTGTTTCTTCTTCCCCAGGACCGAGGTTTACGAGGTTGAGGTTGGATTGAAGCGTTTGTGGATTTGGTAGGTAAGCAGTGTTTTGCTTGTAGATAGATACATTGTCGATAGCGTATCCATCTCGACCTGTCCAGAGCGATTCGTTATCATCTGCAATGGATCCTTCGAATCCAGAACGGAGTCTGAATCGAACGTCGACGATTTCACCAGCCCATGGAGAAAGATCGAATTCACCGACACCTTCCTCTGTAAAGTTACTCCATCCGTAGTAAGTACCCGCTGCTTGTGCTCCATAGTAATAGACACCTTCTGCAACCCCGCCAAAACCGTTGATCTTAATGGCTCTGTCGTTGTCATAACCGCCCCACATTGAAACGCCAGACAGACATTCTCCTGCGACTTGTGCCGAAGTTGGGCAGGAAAGGACAGACCATCCAGTTTCTTCTGAACCCACTTCAACAAATGCGACATCGTCCCAAAGAGCAGTGAGGATGAAACCTGTTCCGTCGAAATTGCCTAGTCCACCGAAGCCAAGGTGGCGGAACAATTCTACGCTCAAGAAGGCTCGATCTGAGCCAGTCAAATCAACATCTTCGAGTGTAAGCGCATCATCCCAGTTTCGTCCATATCCAGACCATTCGTCACCACTGCTGTTTGTTTTGTACTCTCCAGCCCACATGAAGTCGGTTGGGTTAAGGTAGTTTGCAGATACATTCGGATCGTTGTTGCCATCAGTAGCGCCACGTGATTGATTTGATTCAAGGTGCCACATTGAAGCTTGGTCAATGTATTCATTGAGGACCCAATTACAGCCAGAGCCACAACCACTTGTGTCAGCAGCTGTGTCGAAGTCGTGTGCAAACACTGTTGTGTTGGAGGAATTTGCTTCGTCAACAACCTTCAGTTCAACATCGAGTGTTGCTGATTGAGTCAATGTGTCCATACCAGTGTTTGTTACTGTGACATTAATGTCCCGGTTTCCTTCTCCAACCACTCCGAAGAATCGGTCTACAGGTGAAATTTCGATATCTGTTACTGCGATATCTTTGCTGTCCATTTCCACGACAGTGACGTAATCGTTCTGTCCTTCCCATCCAAGGTTGTCAATCCAACTTCCAAAGTTGTAGGAAGAATGACCTACAACGATATCAGGGGCGGAACTTGCACTTCCTGCAAGTTGTCCGACAACAGCGATGTTTGGTCTGCGACCAGCCTCGTAAGAGAGAGGAGTTACATATCCACCGCTTCCATCAGAGAGAGTAACTTGTACAGTTGTAGGGAAGTTAAGCCAGAAGGAAGAAGTCGAACCGCCTGCAGAGTCAGATGTGTTTTGTTGGTAAGCAACAGTAGGGTTGACGAAATCAGGTTCGCCATCCCCGTTGACATCTGCCACTGTCACGTCATAAGAGATGTATGGCCCGAAATAAGCTAATGAAGGAGAGGACCAGGTTCCAACGGTTGTTGATTTGGAATACGTGATGTTCTCAAGGTTGCCTTGCGTCATTGCGATTGTATCAACAACGCCGTCGTTATCGATGTCAGCGATGTCGAATGCACCGAAGGTGTTTGCCATGTTAACAACGTGAGATCCAGTTTGAGGAGTCGTTGAAAATGTGTAAGTATTCGGGAAGAGATTTGTTTGACAGTTGAATTCGATAACAGTCACGTTGTCATCGTTTCCTGGATTGGTTGTTTGACCCGATGCGTAATCAACGCCTTCGCTTCGAAGGAGCCAAATGTCTTCGTCGTAGCACTGGCCGCCGAGCCCTTGTTGCCCTTCTCCCCAGTCGCCGATCTCAAGATTTCTGTAAGCATTGGCGCTTGCAGTACCGAGAGCAGTGACCATTGGCGTTGTGCTTTGAGATATAGGCCCCATGTAGGTGACGACTCTTTGATTTGAAATGTCACTGAGAAGATCGAGGATAAGTACGTCATCATTTCCATCGTCGTTTACATCTCCGACTACAAGATCCCATGCCCAGAAGTGAGTGAATCTCTGACCAATGGTGAATGAGTCAGTTCCGCAACCATCATTTTCGAGGATGGTCAGGTTACCAGGCTCTCCTGCTGGCGCACCACTATCGTCAGTCTTGAACGGATTGTTTCTTTGGAAAATTGCGATATCTGGCGCAGAATCACCAGTAAACTCTCCCACTTCAAGGAATTGTACATTCGAGAACTCATCCCATTCAGCGTTTCGAGAGGTATTCTTGGAAACCCATACGTCGTATCGATCTGTGAAATCTCCAGCCCCATCATTTGTCAAGATGGAGATGGTATGCGTACCGTCGGTTGCAATGGCCATATCGTTGAAACCATCGCAGTTGAAATCAGCAATACCGATATCAATCGGGTCACGATTTGTGGTGTAGTTACGTGCTGCAGAAGCACTGGCATTTGTTGCAAAGGCGGCTGTAGTCGAAATGACCATTATGAATACGAGAAATACGCTTCGAAGTTTTGCCCCGATTTGGTTCGTCTTAGTTTGCATCAATATCACTCATCTGAGCCAGCAATACTTCCACTATAACCCCTTTGATGTCCCGCTTAGCTATACAAAGCGGAATTGTACTAAAAAAGGGGTGTTTTATTTCTCAGCTGAGCCAACGAGGTGAAGGACCCCACCCTACAGCATCTCCACCGTGAATTTTCACAAGTTTTCCAGCTGCAAATAGTGATTCCAACCAGACGGTCAATTCAACACCGGTTCGGCTTCCAAGTTTCGAACTGGCAACTTCTTCGATCACCTCTGTTGCAAGAGCAGTTCTGGCCCCGTCTCTTACAACGAGACGCATCAGTTCGCGAAGCCATGCTTCAGCCATTGGGTCGATACTCATTTGACCTTGAATAGGCCGAGGTTTTTCAAGTTCTGAAAAGGCCTCAATGAGTTCAATCACATCGTTTTCACCCGGAGGTTCCAAACCAATTTTTTCCATCTCGGCTTCGATATTCAATGCCCCGATTGGGCGGCGAACTGTTGGAATTCTGCCAGGATCTGGAGTTGGACCCATATCCAAAGGCGCCTCCGATTCAAGTTCATCTTCACCCTCTTGAGCCGATGATTTGGACATGAGTGATTGAGTAAACGCCCCGCCGAGTGGCATTGTCAACCCGACTTCAGAGAGGCCGAGTTCTTCTACGATCTTGGCGACCCATTCTTTTTGCCCTTCGATTGTAACGTTGACATCGGTTTCCTCGGAACGAAAAACAAATCGAACATCTCCTGAGGCCATAGATTTTCACTCCTTCTCTTTCATATCAATATGCCGACCAAATCAGGAAGCCAATTGTCGAAGAACGGTGTGTAAAATTCCACCATTTCGATAGTATTCGACTTCAACAGGCGTGTCGAGTCTGACTGAAACTTCAAATTGTTTGCTTGAGCCATCGAGATGATTCGCTGTTACGATAAGTGTCTGTAGAGGCTGAACATCATCTGTGACTGGAATGCTAAACATTTCAGTTCCATCGAGGCCGAGTGTTTCATGCGATTCTCCTTCGATAAACGTCAACGGCAATACACCCATGCCAACAAGATTTGAACGATGAATTCGCTCGAATGAAGTTGCGATGACTGCTTTCACCCCGAGTAAATAGGTTCCTTTTGCAGCCCAATCTCGTGATGAACCTGTTCCATATTGTGAACCTGCGAGAACAACCATTGGAGTATCGCTGTTCATTGCTGCTTCATAGACAGAGGAAATTTCTCCACTAACGTGGTCTAGAGCAAATCCTCCCTCGGTACCTGGTGCCATTTGATTGCGAATTCGAACGTTTGCAAATGTTCCACGCATCATAATTTCGTGGTTACCTCGGCGACTTCCAAACGAATTGAAGTCTCCTTGTTCAACTCCTCTTTCAGTAAGCCAACGACCAGCCGGTCCATCAGCAGGGAATGAACCCGCTGGAGAGATGTGATCAGTTGTAATCGAATCCCCAAGTTTGAGAAGAACTTTTGCTGAATGAATTGGTTGTATTGGATCTGCTTCTGGAGACAAATCTTGGAAGAACGATGGAAGTCGGATGTATGTAGAAGCCTCTTCCCACGGATAAAGTGGGCTCGGCTCAGAAGGAATTGAATCCCAACGTGGCTCGTTCATTGCATCCGAATACCGTTGTTTGAACATCTCAGGAGTAATTACTGCACGAGCTTCTGCGATTTCTTCGTCGCTAGGCCAGATGTCTGAAAGCATGACTGGCGTACCATCGCTTGATACACCAAGCGGTTCATTGGTCAAATCGATTTCGAGTGAACCTGCGATTGCATATGCAACAACAAGCGGAGGTGAAGCGAGATAGGAAGCCTTGACTTTACCGTGTACGCGACCTTCGAAATTTCGGTTTCCTGAGATGACGCTTCCGACGATGAGATTTTCAGCATCGATTGCAGCTTCAATTTCTTCAGGCAATGGACCAGAATTCCCAATACAGGTTGTGCATCCATAGCCAACAACGTTGAATCCGAGGGCATTCAGATCTTCTTGCAGACCTGTTGCCTCGTAATATTCTGTCACCACTCGACTACCTGGGGCCAATGATGTCTTGACCCACGGTTTGACATCCAAACCAAGACTTCGTGCCTTTCGAGCAACAAGTCCAGCAGCTAACATAACATCTGGATTTGATGTGTTTGTACAGGAAGTAATAGCAGCAATAACAACATCGCCATGATTCAAATCATACATTTCACCGTCTCTCTCAACAATAGCTCCACGATTCAAGTCCGAGGGTTCCAGACCATGGCCTTGGTGTCCAACTTCGTGTGTAAGAGAATGAACAAAATGCGATTTCATGTTCTTCAAATCAACACGGTCTTGAGGCCTCTTGGGTCCTGCAAGAGCCGGCTCAACTGTAGAAAGGTCGAGTTCAAGAACTGCAGTGTACGACTTCTCAGCATCTTCAGAATTATACCACAGACCCTGTGCCTTTGCAAATGATTCAACGCCTTGGAGCGCTTGTTCATCACGGCCAGTAAGACGGAGATATTCCATTGTACGCTTATCGACAGGGAAGAATCCACACGTTGCCCCGTATTCTGGTGCCATGTTTGCAATTGTTGCACGGTCAGCGAGAGAGAGCGCAACCATTCCTTCACCAAAGAATTCAACGAACTTTCCAACAACCCCATGCTCACGAAGAATCTCAACAATTCGAAGCGTCATGTCTGTTGCTGTTACGCCGTTGTTGAGAGACCCAATAAGTCGAACTCCAACAACGTCTGGAGAAAGCATGTAAATCGGTTGGCCGAGCATAACTGCTTCAGCTTCGATTCCACCAACACCCCAACCAAGGACTCCAAGTCCATTGACCATAGTGGTGTGTGAATCAGTTCCAACCAGAGTATCGGCGAGCCAAACGTTGTCTTCTTGTCGAGCAACACTGGCTAAAAATTCGAGATTAACTTGGTGGACAATACCTCTCGAAGGAGGTACTGCTTGGAAATTATTGAGTGACTGTTGACCCCACTTTAGGAATGTGTACCGCTCCATGTTTCTGTGATATTCAATATCGAGATTGAGGCTCAATGCATTGGAGTGAGATCCTGAAACGTCGACTTGAACGGAATGGTCAATGACCAAATCGACTGGAACTTGTGGATTGACTTTTTCTGGATCCCCGCCCATTTGTACCATTGCATCACGTAGGGCTGCAAGATCAACAACTGCAGGAACACCTGTGAAATCTTGGAGAATAACCCGAGAAGGACGAAACGGAATTTCTCCACGTTCGCTGTTGGCTTGCCAACCAGCGATTGACTTCACATCTTCTTCTCGGATGAGGAATCCGTCACAGTTACGTAACGCTCCTTCCAATAAGACTCTCATCGAATAGGGGAGATGTGCTGTTGAAATTCCCGAGTCATCGAGGGCTTGTAATGCAAAATATGCGCCGCCAATGTCAAGTTCACGCTTTGCATTGAAAGGGTCTGAATCGCTCATGCATCAAGGGAATCGCGCCCCCCTAATCAAGCGAACTGTTCGCTCGTTTGGCCTCTTCACCAGAATTTGTACCAAGGGTCGACTTCTTCACTTCCAAGGAATTCAGCAGACTCGATTACTACATCGCTTACAGGTTTGTCATTTTGCCCAGTCTGTACTTCGCTTATGGAAGTGACAAAGTCACAACCTGAGGTGATGTTACCGAATACTGTGTGGACACCATCAAGCCAGTTTGGAGTACTGTCGTTCGGAATAAGGAAGAATTGGCTACCTCCTGTATTCGGATTCGATGTTTTCGCCATCGAAATTGTGCATGGAGTGTGAATCAAACCATTGTCTGCCTCATCTCCCAAAGTCCATTTATTCGCAGGACAATCGGCAGAACTTGGCTCTGCAGTCCCGTCACAGTACCCATCCCAAATGATGGCATGACCGCCAGTTCCATCGCCATTCGTGAAATCTCCACCTTGAATCATGAAGTCATCGATTACTCTGTGAAACTTCGTTCCATCATATTTGTCTTGACTTACAAGTTGTTTGAAGTTTTCAGCGTGTGCTGGCGCATCATCTGGATACAGTTCTATGACGACTGTTCCTTGCTTGTCAACGCCTCCTTCAGACCAGGAAAGATTCAGTTCAATCGTGTCTGTTGTGGTTGATTCTGTATTTGCAACCATAATGATAGCGAGAACGAGAACAAAACCTCCGAGGATGGCCACGATACCAGCAAATGTCGGGCCCCCATTGTTGAAAAGTTTAGGGATAAGCGTCTCACTGATTCGCTTATCTTGCATTTCATTGCGGAGTTTATTGTAAAGCGAACTTGTTTTCTTGTCCTTTGGGTTTTTCTTGCTGGCTTCACGCAAAAACATAGCCGCTTTTCGATAATCAGATCTTGATTCATTGGATTTAGCGATGTTCCACAGCGCTTCACCGACGAGCCTACCGGTCATAGCATCGCTTGCCTGCGGGTCTGCAAGTCGGAGAGTTTGCAACGCTCCCTCGTTCTTTCCCTTGGTGATTTCCTTGGATGCTTTTTCCCATGCTTCAGTTAATGCTTCGTCCGCCATGACATACCCGAACCGATTCCTTGTTTTGACCTTCACGGCTGTACATTCTTGAGGTTATTACGGCAACATGTTGAAGTGATGAAAGCGATGGGGACAGAATAAGAGGGCGGCGTCGGCTCAAGACGTATGCCTTTGAGGAGACACAAGAGATGGATACCATCGTAAACGACTTCACAATTAACATCGCAACTGCAAACGGTACTGGTTCTCAATCTGCTAATTTAATCCTACTTCAATCACTCTTCGATATGGGCGTTCCAGTATCTGGAAAGAATCTCTTCCCGTCGAACATCTCAGGACTTCCAACATGGTACATTGTACGTCTTTCAGAACAAGGATACCAAGCGCCGGGTGATCGAACCCACGTTCAAGTTCTTGTTAACAAAGCAACATGGGCTGAAGATCTCGCTTCACTCGAACCAGGTTCAGTTGTCGTTTGGAACACCGATTCCAAGATGCCTATGGACCGAACAGACGTCGTCTCTTATCCAGTTCCTATGACAAAACTTGCACGAAGTCTTAGTCCGAAATTGGCGAAACTCGTTACAAACATCGTCTATGTAGGCGTACTTGCTGAGATTCTTGGCATTACAGATGAAGCCCTCCATAAGGCAGTTGCAGGTCAATTCAAAGGAAAAGCTTCAGCGATTGAACTCAACAAAACTGCGCTTGAACTCGGTAGAAATCATGCCAAGGAGAACTTCACAAAAGGTGATCCGTATGTTGTTGAAGAGCGTCCAATCGAAAAAGATCGCTTTTTCTTTGAAGGGAATGAAGCAGTCGCACTTGGCTGTATCTTCGGTGGCGTTCAACTCCTAGCGTGGTACCCAATCACTCCATCATCTAGCCTAGCAGAGGGCATCATTGGATGGATTCCAAGACTTCGTACAAATGACGAAGGGGAAGCTACTTGTGCTGTTATTCAAGCAGAGGATGAACTTGCTGCGGCTGGGATGGTCCTTGGCGCAGGATGGGCTGGTGGACGCGGAATGACCGCAACATCTGGCCCTGGAATTTCGCTTATGCAGGAATTCATTGGTCTCGCCTACTTTGCTGAGATTCCATCTGTTTTCTGGGACGTAAACCGTGTTGGCCCATCGACTGGGCTGCCAACTCGTACCCAGCAATCCGATTTGGCTATGCTTTACGAAGGCAGTCACGGTGATACACAACACATCGTCATCATGCCAGGTACTGTTGAAGAGTGCTTTGAGTTTGGATGGAGAGCGTTCGATATTTCAGAGCGATACCAAACACCTGTTTTCGGACTATCTGACCTTGACCTTGGAATGAACCGCTGGGCTTGTGAAGGATTTACTTATCCTGACACTCCAATGGATCGTGGTAAGACAATCAGAGAACAAGACGTCTTTGACGCAATGGAAAACTTCGGCCGATATCGTGATCTCGATGGAGACGGAATCCCCTACAGGACCCTACCTGGAAGCGGAATGGCTCCTATCCTTTACAGAGGCACTGGGCACAACCCTGACGGCGTATACTCAGAAAAGCCTGATGATTATTTCAACCTCATGACCCGATTGAAGGATAAAATCAATGGTGCACGGGACGATCTACCTGCTCCAATTCTTCGAGAAGAAGAAGAGGGCGATGTCGGTGTCATCTACTTTGGTAGTATGGAAAACACAATCGAAGAGATCGATGACATGCTTGAAGCAACTGGATTGAAAGTCAGCCAATGCCGTGTTCGTTCACTTCCAATCCACAGTGAAGTCGAGGCATTTATACGACGGCATAAAACGACAATTGTCCTGGAAATCAACAGAGATGGGCAACTCTGGGGAATCCTTCGTCGTGAATTACCAAACGACATTGTTGGCAAGGTCCATTCGGTTGCTTATTCAGACGGTATGCCTCCTCGAGCCCGTATTTACTCGGATAAAATTCTTGAAACCCTGAAGGAGGTGAACCAATGAGCGACAAACCTGCACGAGCAATTAAGTTGAATGTCATCAACGAACCTAAAGAGAATTACAAAGGTGGTCCATCCTCCTTGTGCCCTGGCTGTGGTCACGATCAAATCTCAAACGTCATCATTAACGCTGCATGGGAAAACGGAATTGAACCTCATCGAATTGCAAAGATGTCTGGAATTGGATGTTCTTCGAAAACACCTGCCTACTATCTCGGACAATCTCATGGATTCAACACTGTACACGGACGAATGCCTTCAGTCACCACTGGCGCATATGCAATCAACAAAGATTTGCTTTACCTCGGCGTGTCTGGAGACGGTGACTCCGCATCAATAGGTATCGGACAGTTGATTCACGCTATTCGACGAAACATGGACATGGTCTACATCGTCGAAAACAACGGTGTGTATGGCCTCACAAAGGGACAATACTCTGCAACAGCAGACATTGGTTCCAAGAAGAAGAAAGGAAAAGCAAATGAAACTCAACCAATCGATTTGTGTGCTCTTGCAATCAATCTTGGATGTACCTTCGTTGCACGTTCGTTCTCAGGATCAAAGAAGCAATTGACCTCTCTGATCAAGGCTGCAATGTCGCACAAAGGATTTGCTTTAATCGACGTCATCTCACCTTGTGTCACATTCAATAACAACGATGAATCGATGCGTTCCTATCAATACGTCAAAGAAAATGAAGTTACACTTCACATGGCCGACTACATCCCTCACTTCGAACCCGTTGCAGAAGTTGAAGTTCCAGAAGGACACTTCACAGATATCACCCTTCACGATGGATCAACAATCCGTCTCGAAACGATTTCGGACTCCCATGACCCAAGTGATTCCATGGCCGCTTTGACCGCATTGCATCAAGCAGAGATGGATAAGAAGCACGTCACTGGATTGCTTTACTTCGATTCGAGCAAGCCATCACTTGCTGAAGATCTAGGGATTGTATCAACGCCTCTTCTCGATGTTGCTGCTTCAGAACTGCGACCATCTGAAGAGATGCTCAACCAAATGAATTCTGAATTCCTTGGCCAATGAACAAGTTAGCGAATCTCCTATCTAGGAGTACATGGAAGTGAGACTGTGGACCAGACAATACTTCTGATACTTATTTTTGGAGGCGCTGCTTCTTTTTTCATCGCTTTATTCATGTTGAATCGAGCAAAGAAGAAGCGTGAACTAAAGAAACGACAAAAACTTCACAACGCAAGTCGAGCACCTCTCTCAAGCATGCGTGCTTCTCGGAAAGGAGCAAGACACGACCGAAGACACGTTGTTTCACGCTCGCTTCAACTTGACCAACTAAGTGAGGGAGCTCGTGAAGCATATGAAAACCGGCAGCGTCGACGAGTTGAGCAATTCTCAGACTTACAACTTGTGATGGATGAAATTTTCATTCCAGAACGAGATGCTGTGGAGACGGAGAATGAAGAGGACGATGAAGAGGAAGAGGACCGATCGACTTGGATCTCTGAGAATGAAGACAACCTCAACGCTCATGCCGATCTCGTTGCAGAGGAAGAAGTTGGCACAGGAATATCAGTCCGTGTCAGTCAAGAAGAAGATTTGGAACTCATGGAACGATTAGCTCGAGAGGGTGGAAAATCGGGTGTTGTTCAAATCAGCCTTGCCTGGGATGATTACAATGATCTCGACATGCACGTTTTCTGCCCATCTGGAGAGCGTATTTACTTCAATAATCGAAAGAGCGCATGTGGTGGAGAACTCGACGTTGACATGAACGTCCGACCAAAATCAAAGAAGCCAATTGAAAACGTTGTTTGGACTGAATTTGCTCCAGATGGCGAATTCAAGATTGGTGTCCATTTCTACCGACATCATCGAAAGCGAAGAACCAAGAAAACATGTAAGTTTAGGCTCCGCATTGTCACATATGGGCAAGTCAAAGAATACTCTGGCGAGTTGACTTCGGGCGATCCGATGTCGATGATTACAGCTTTCTTGTTAGTAAAACCAGACGAAGAAGAATGATGGTAGTCCCTCCCGGATTTGAACCGGGGTCGGAGGAACCAGAATCCTCCATGATGGACCGCTACACTAAGGGACTATGATTCGCCCAGTTTGATGTCCTTCTTGAAATCAACGGTGGGCTACGAATCAAATTACAGCGAATCGATACAATCCCTTCGAAACCCAAGATAGCATCATGATAATCATGAATGATGCAAGGGCGTATTTCGCCCAAGGGCGAGGAGGTTTTCGTTCGGGCCAAGGGTCAATACCTAATGCTTCGGCTTCGGCAACAAGGGCTGCAAGTTGCTCGAGTTCTTCTTCGACCGAAGATGCCGCCATGCCCATCCTAACCGCTTGTCCTTCATGAAATTGCGTCTCAAATCACGGATTATCGCAGGTGTGAGGTTTATATAAGAGCATATTTGGGTAGAAGCATGAAGAAATCACTGGTAATGTTTCTCGTAGCCACCCTCCTGCTTGCAGGTTGTACTGAACTATTAGACTCCGGAGACGGAGAAACTTTGAAAATTGAAGTCGATGAAGAGATTGCAATTGAAAAACTCAACGATTTCCTAACCGTTGACCAGGATGAGTCATTTGGAATTTCAATGATGTACGAAATGGATCCTGCTATGATGGACGGGATGATAGAAGCCGACGAGAACTCAACTACGAC
>Ga0209251_1001415_pt1 | contig 18437 bp, 24 predicted proteins | sample SaaInlV_100m_DNA_6_FD_184665 | JGI IMG/M metagenome (GOLD analysis project Ga0209251, IMG submission 184665) | Marine microbial communities from expanding oxygen minimum zones in the Saanich Inlet - Saanich Inlet SI073_LV_10m_DNA (SPAdes) (version 2) | ecosystem: Environmental > Aquatic > Marine... | reverse complement strand
CAGATGAATGGGGGTTATGTGATGGCCGCGGCTCAGCTGGGGGATTCTTTTGCAGTGCTCACCAATGGTGAGCATGAAGGGCGCCGGGGCGTCAATCGGCTCGTAGAGCAGGCGCTTCATGGAGACCATGATCCAGCGCAAGCCGGGTTGTATCTGCGTGGACTAGCCGCTGGTGGTGTTCAGTTCCAGGATCGCTATGGCCACCTCAGCCATCCGGGCGTGAGTGAGGCAGAGATTGCGTTTCTGGCCGCGGCTCCGTCGCGTATGGAAGCGTTGTTGAAGGACGGGTTACCGGAGTTATTTCCCCTTTACTCGTTGGAGCAGATTGCTCAGCTTTCCCACGCAGCGGTCCTGGACACCCAGGTGTCTCCGACGGTGAATCTCAATGGGATCTTCGCCTTGATTCCAGGGGACGACGAGAAGCAACGGACCATGCAGAACCTGCTTCAGCGGCTGATGGAGACGTTGCTGGCCGATGCGGTGCAGCAGGGTCTTGAGGGGTCATTTTTTCTACATGTGGCTCCCAACCTTGGGCGCAATGCCGACGGTATGGAGCGTCTGAAGCCAGCGGTGGATGGTGATGTGGGCACCACTGATATTCAGTTCATGCTGAGTGGATCGATTAAAGAAGCCGGCTTGTTGGTGCTGCTGAATCAGCACATGGCACGTCGCTATGGGGAGGTCCCCTTCGGAGACGATTTCAATGTTCGCGTCGCTCCACAGGACCATGACGCGTTGTTGAAGCTTGTGCAGGATCGAATTCCTGCGGAGCGCATGCCCTTGCTTGTTGGCGTGGGTGACACGGTCACGTCCAATCCTTCAGCCGACGGTGCTACCCGGTTGCGGGGAGGCAGCGATCGTGGATTTCTAACCTTGCTGCAAGCGTTGGGGGCCTGGAGCGGGAGAGAAAATCGCGTGGTTTTGGTCGACAGTAGCCATGGCGAAGTGGACCGCCCAAGCCTGTCTGATCCAGCCCTTACGGGTATTTCAGATCCCGATGACCCGCTGGTGATTGATGTGTTGATGACGGCAGGGCCAGAGCAATACATCAACTGGTTCTGCCAATTAGCCGCTCAACGTTCGCCAAGTCCTGCCACGATCTAAAAAGATCAGTTCCTTAGGTGTGAGGCCCCATTGACCGTTAGCCCTGCACTGTTTCCACCATTGCAACGGGCTGCTTTGACCACATTGCAGGTCAACTTGGGCTACCGCTGCAACCAAAGCTGTGCCCATTGCCACGTCAATGCCGGCCCCACCCGCACCGAAATGATGACGGCAGAGCTGTTAGAGCTCATCCCCTTGGTGCTTCGTCGGCATGAGATTGCCTGTTTAGACCTCACCGGGGGGGCTCCGGAATTACATCCTGGTTTTCGGAAGCTGGTAACCGAAGCGCGGTCGGCTGGGGTGGTGGTAATCGACCGCTGCAATCTCACGATCCTGAATGAACCAGGCCACGGCGATCTTGCTGAATTTCTGGCGGAGCAGGGTGTTGCCGTGACGGCATCCTTGCCCTGCTACACCGCAGACAACGTGGATCGTCAACGCGGTAATGGTGTATTTGAACGGAGTATTCAAGGTCTCCATCAACTCAATGCTCTGGGCTACGGCAGCGGCGACCCAGAACGGCAACTCGATTTGGTGTACAACCCGCTTGGTGCGGTTCTTCCTCCCCCTCAAGCTTCCCTTGAAGACGATTACAAGCGCGAGCTAGCGCAACTCGGTATTCGATTTGATCGCCTGCTCACGTTGGCCAATATGCCGATCCAGCGCTTTGCTCGCCAACTGGAACTCAACGGTGAATTGGACCACTACTGGCAGGTGCTTGAACAGGCGCACAATCCCACCAATCTTGAGACGGTGATGTGCCGACAGCTGGTGAGCGTTGATTGGGAGGGTTCCCTTTATGACTGCGACTTCAACCAACAGCTGTCATTAAGACGCCCAGGGTTGATCCAGAATTTGCGGGACCTGCTTGATGATGAGGTGAACCTCAGTGGCGACTTCATTCACACCGGCCGCCATTGTTTCGGCTGTACGGCTGGTGCCGGCTCAAGCTGTGGCGGTGCTCTTCAAGGCTGACCAACTCAGCTGGGCATGATGGTTAATTGAAGATGTTTCTCGTTTCATGGTGAACCTCCGACTATTGATCAGTGCCTGCGCTCTGGTGCTAATCGGTGCAACCGTGAATGCTCAGCACGATCAGCCCAAGCAGGCGATGTTTAAAACCGAAGCCGAGGCCAAAGCTGCTGCCCCAGGGTTTGGTTGTGAGGGCGCCCATCGCATGGGGGACATGTGGATGGTGTGCGGGAAGCACGGCGACGCCAATTCACAACACGGACATTGATTCGATGAATGGCGACGGTGATTGCGGCAGAAAATCAAAGCGCATTGCCATCGGTGTTGCACCGATGGGAACCATTGCCATCGGCATTGTGCCGATGGGAGTGATCTCCATTGGCGTGGTGCCGATGGGGGTGGTGTCAATTGGTGTTGTTGCCATGGGTGTGTTCAACGCCGCAATTGTGGGTATGGGTTTGATCGCGGTGGGGTTCAACACCATGGGCGTGTTGACCGCTGGACCAATGAGCATGGGCTTGATTCAAATCCGCTCAACCACAAATCCCCGCTATCTCGCCTACCCCTCACGGGAGCAGGCCGAAGAACAGGCAGGAAAACTCGGATGCAAGGGTGTCCACCGCATGGGCGACCGTTACTGGATGCCATGCAACGAGCATCCGCAGTAATCAGTTGATTTCAGTTCTGACAATCAGCGCAGATGGCTCTGACGTTCAAGCTTGATTCAATCAATTTGAAATTGAATTTTTGAGCGGCTTCTGCACCGGCGGCAAGCACTGAATCACTTTCAAATTCTTCGGTACGTCCACAACGGATACAAACCACGTGGTGGTGGTCCCTGTGGTCGTCGTCCGCTAACTCAAACCGGCGCCCCCCCTCGCTGAGTTCCAGCTCTTGCAGAAAGCCCATGTCGGCTAGCAATCGCAGGGTGCGATACACCGTGGCCAGCGAAACCTTTAGTTTGAGATCCACCAATTGCTGGTGAACCTCTTCTGCACTGAGGTGGCAGCCCGAACCACGCCGTTCAAACAATTCCAGCACCCGTTTGCGCTGGGGAGTGAGACGTCGTCCGTCTTGATGGAGCCCATCTTCGAGGGATCCGTCGTCAGGACTAGGCACTGAGGTCGGCAACACGCAAAGTCGACCAGCTGTTCTCAATAGTAACGACTAATGAGAGTTCGCACCACCATTAAACCCACTCGCCTTGTTGACACATTGGCTTCTGTAATCGGGCGTTGAGGGGTGGTTGATGCCTTGATTACCGCGGTGATACGGTCCGGGCGTTGGTTCGTTTTTGGCTGGATGGAAACCCACGTGCTCACATTCACCATCACGAAACCGTTCAGCGAGTGGCTCAAGACCTATGACGCCTCGCGTCCTCTCCAAAAAATGGCTGGCATTACATCGCTCTATCGCGGGGTCAGTCCGGATGACCCCACCAAAATTTGTGCCGTGATGCAGGCCAAACCCGGTGTGATGGCTCAGTTTATGGATGATCACAAAGACACGATTGCCGCATCAGGACATGTGTTGGAGAGCACGGTTCATCAGGTTTTTGTGGATGCCTAATGGCTTGGTTTCCAGCGAAGGCTTGGACGAGCCAACGGTCGGTTGGGGGGTATCGACATTTTCAGCTCGTGACCCAAGGCGGACAGGGCGATCAACGCTGGGTTGAGCTATCTGCCGTTCTTGAACCAGCCCATCGAGAACGTGTTTTCTGGCGTGACCTCAACGATGCCGATCACTGGTGCAGTGGTTGGCAGCAGATCGTTGAAAACGACGATGAAGTTGTTAATCATCATCATGATGTTAAATCCGGTGAGGCTGTGGAGTGATGGTTTTCAGTCCATGCGCTGTTGCGACGCTCGGAATGCTTCAAGTTTGTCGATATCTTTCTCCTCATCAATGGTGTAATCAGTGAGGATTAATGCCTTTCCGATAGTGCCGAGCGCATATTCGATGCGATCTAAATAACGCCGTCCGTCCTTGTGTTGTCGTGCTGCCCTGATCACATCAGGTTTTAATTGATCCGAGAGACGTTCGATGGTTTCAGCAATCTCCCGAGCTTCGATCAGGGAATGGTTTTGATCCATTGATTCGAATCTGTCCAGATCCTCATCTTGACAGATTCCTTCAATTACCCTGCACCATGGGTTGCTGATTGGAAAGGCTATTTTTCTGGCCCATAAAACAACGCCCAACAGGTTGCTCAGTTTCCACTCCCGTTATTGAGAAGGGAAGGTGGGGAAATTTCAATAACCTCCACGAGCCCGCTTCGTATTTTTTACGCGTCGTGCCAGCGTTAGACGATTGTTGGAGTTCATCTTGTTGGTCTCGATCCGCTCAGCATTCTTGGTGGCTCTTTTATGCGTTGTTGGATGCTCAGATTCAGCAGAAACCCGATCTCCGCAGTTGGTTCAAGCTGCACAAGATCAGGCTACGAACTCAGTGGTTCTGCCTGGTCAAGCGGGGCCCACATCAGAGCGTCCTGAGGGAGAAACCCTGCGCTTAACCATGCGAAGAACCAACGACCTCTTCCCTGATGGCAACAGTGTTTGGCTGGTGGAATTGCATAGTGATGCGTCCCTGTTGGCCAGCTGGACAGCCGCCAGTGGGATTGCGCAACGTCAAACTTCTGATCGCTTGTGGAGTCCTGGAAATGCTTCTCCGTTACCGGCTGGAACCTATCGACTTGGTGCACCGGAACCTTGGGGGGATGACCTTTGGTTCGATCTTCAGCCTCGTTTTGAGACCACACGTAGTGCCTTGGGTGTTCACCGCTGTTATCCAGGGACCGGATGTATCTGTATCCCAAGCCGCAATGACATTGATGCATTAGCTGGCTGGGTGAGGATGGCTGAACTGCGTGAGATTACGGTGAGCAATTAATATATTTTATTCTCTTGGGATAAATAGTAGATCTTGGCTTTGCTTTCATGGTTTATTTTTGATTCGAAGATCTACGCCTCTTGATTGACTCTTTGGGCGTGCAGATAGGTTTCATTGAAATATAATAGTGTGGTTTGATTTGGGCATCATCAAATTTTGCCTTGGGTGTTGATTGGAGTGGTTTCACATGACGTTGCGGTTGAATCGTTTTTGTTGACAGAGCGCTTCATTGAATTATTATATTTTCATGCTTTCTGGTGTTGTAAAAGAATCTATCTGCCATATGAGAATATTCTTTTTGACATCATCTGAACTTAGGTTTGCTCTTAAGGGTTTTGCACTGAAGGTGATTCTATTTTTTGTGATTGAGTTTCTGGTCTGTCAGCTTGATGATTCGCGTGCTGCTTGTCGGCTTGTCGAGCGTGGATTTTTCCCCTCCCTCGCCGTATTTGCTGTGATGGATCTTCTGGTGATTCCTCGGCTTCGCCGCCGTATCAAGGCTCGCTGATGGATCAATGTGCAGGGTGGGTTTTCCCCACGCTTTGAGTGCCCTGAGGAAATTGTTGTCTTGTAAAGTTGTCTTTTAGAATTTGCCATGAATAAAGCGATAGGCCCTATTCGTCGCGCTTCTATCTATGGATCGGTCAGCTACTTAGGCCTTATTTTAATAAACAACAGCAATCTCGAACTCCCCAGTATGTGGATTGCGTATCTTCCAATGTTTGTAGGTGTCTATGCCCTAACGCAATGGGTTGACCGTCGCTTTAGTTGATTCAGATCTTTAAGTAATTTTCCCTTCTAGATCGATAATTTGCTTAGTTTTGAGTTTTTGAACATTTCAGAGATGATGTCTGAAATGCTCAAAATATCTTCCTAACGCTTAATGGTTACCCATTAAGAGAATAAGCATTCGCTACTCCCCAAACAGCAAGTGCCGTAATGGATGCAAAGACGACAGCTGTCCATGCTGCTAGCTCAGCTTGTTGTCCTTGATTTTGCGAAGCCTGAAGACGACGTGCCATGGAGATTGATTTCAACTCTTCATTTCTGGCTCAGGATGATGTCTCAAATCAAGGAATGTGACCAAACCAGGACGATGTTATGAGGTTCATGCTGATGGGTTCCCTGTTAGACGGGATTATCTGCACCCTTTCGTTGTTTTATTGTTGCCTTGGTGGATTATTTGTGAATTTAAAATGTCAATCAATCTAGATGGCATAGTTAAAGATCTTAGTGGCAACGCTTATTCGTCTGGCTGCTCAGATTTTAATTTGGCAACAGCTTCATTTTCAGCGCGTTCTTTTAATACTCTTTTGGAAATACTTGCCACAGTAATCCCTTGTTGATTTCGAAGAATAACGGCATCAATTCCAGTTGTACTTTTTGACAAATCGATGTCTGAAGCTGATTGGATTTTGCCAGTGCTTATGGCGAATTGAATGGCAGTGTTGAAAGAGCTCGTGTCTGCCATGGAGAGATTGATGAATTATTTTAATCCTAATTGATTGGCGTCAAGTTTGATGTTTGTATTGCCGTTTCGTATTGCTTCTTGTATTTGTATAACGAGGTTGTCAAATTATCGGCAAAGTGCTTTGAGGTTGAATTCGTTGGTTGTTTGTACGGGGCCGTGAACATTATGATTTCAGTTACTTATCGGCAGCATTTGTAGATTCTCTGTCGATCTGGGGTTCGAGCGACTTCTTTGCATTGTTCTCGATCTGGATTGGTTGGTGAGACGATCGTGAAACATTCTGCCGCCAAAGAACCAGTCCCAGTTGTCGCTAAGACAACTATTGCGTAAGCAACTGCTTTGATCATCTTGCTCTCATAATAAGCTTAATATTAGCAGATATATTCTTCGAAATTAGTTTTTTCTTGTGAGCATGGTGTCAGCTTTTTGGTTTGAATTCGTGCTCCATTGCGGCTGAGTTTGTGGCTTTTGCTCAAGAGTAATAACGGCGCTTGCGAAAATAATGATCAATGGAACGAGCTTCAAGCCCTGATACCGATTGGCTTGTCGGAAAATACAGCGTGTCATTACCTACCTAAAACAGTTTCTATAGCTCTAGGCAAAGACATTGAAGCTGGGCTTCGCTGCAGCTGTGAAAATGGTTTGAATTGTCTGAGAATCAACCAGACGATTCAGGTTTTTCAATGTCGCGGCGGATCAGTGCCAGAAGATACGAGGGGGATTTGTAACGGGTCGGCAAGCAACGATTCAGGGTTTCAAGATGACCCCAACACACCGTGCGTTCAATTTCTTTGGCTGATTTCCCTTGTTGAAGCAAGCGCCGTAGTGCCTTGCAGTACATGGGATAGCCCGCCTCGAGTTCGCCGATGGTGAGTTTTGCCTGAGGCATCGAACCTTCTCATCCACCAATACAACTTATGTGTTCGTCCTTCCTAAAAAGTGAACCTGTTTTCCTTCTTGACGAGGGGAGTGCATGGCGTCCTTGATCCATCTGCACCCCTGCTGGTTTTGAGTTTCAGTGGTTCATTTCAAAAGTCATCCCATCCATGCAACGCAATCGATCTCAACCCTTGCACCTTTAGGGAGCGCTGCTACTTGAACGCAGGCGCGGGCGGGGCTAATTCCGCCACCAAACATCTCCGCGTAAATAGCATTTACTGTTCCAAAATCGGCTAGATCAGCTAAGAAAACGGTGGTGCGAACCACCTGTTCCGCAGATGCTCCAGCTTCCGTAAGTACGGCCTTTAAATTTTTCAAGACTTGATGGGTCTCGGCCGCAACATCGCCATTCCCCACCATGGCTCCTGTGGCTGGGTCGAGAGGGATCTGCCCCGAGCAATACAACCATCCCCCAGCCAAGACTGCTTGGTTGTACGGACCAACAGGTGCTGGGGCAGCTGTGGTGGTGATGGCTTGATGCGGCATGGCTGGACAGCAGAGCAGAATGGATTCAAATCATCGCGTTTTACTGTTGAAAAGGGTCTCAGGACCGGTTGAAATTCGTGGCCTTTGGCATCGCTATAAGGAGTCGTCGAGCGACTGGACTCTTCGTGGCATCAATCTTGAGCTGCAAGCTGGAGAGCTTGTGGGGTTGTTGGGACCCTCAGGTTGTGGAAAGACGACGCTTCTTCGCTTGATTGCAGGCTTTGAGCGCCCTGAGCAGGGATCCGTTCATCTTCAACACCGCATCGTGGCGGGGGGGCAGCACTGGATTCCCCCTGAGCGCCGCGGAATTGGGATGGTGTTTCAGGACTATGCCCTGTTCCCCCACCTCACAGCGTGGCAAAACGCTTGCTTTGGTCTTCGTCCAGGTCAAGACAACAGTCGTGCCACCTGGTTGCTTGATCTCTTAGGCCTCCAGGGGCTTGAGCAGCGCTATCCCCATCAATTGTCTGGCGGACAGCGTCAACGCCTGGCCTTAGCCCGTGCTTTGGCTCCAGCCCCTCAGGTGGTGCTCCTTGATGAGCCTTTTTCCAATCTCGATGTGGAGGTGCGCCTCCGTCTCCGCAGTGAACTGGCTTCGGTGTTGCAGGTTTGCGGAGCCAGTGGACTGTTGGTGACCCACGACCCTGGCGAGGCTCTTGCCATCTGTGACCGTATTGCTGTGATGCGAGATGGGGTGTTGCACCAGTGCGCAACACCGAGAGATCTAGTTGATGATCCCGCTACTCCTTTCGTTGGGCGTTTTGTTCTCCAGGCGAATTTGATTCCTGTTTGGCCAGAGGCAGACAACCGCTTGCACTGTTGCCTTGGCAGCCTTCCTGTGCCGCCGCAGCTGTCCTTGGAGTCTTGGCCCGACGATGCAAGTGTTCTGGTGGATCCAGCAGCGATCTCATTGGAGCCTGAGCCCGAGTCTGAGGCCTGTGTGATGGGACGAGAATTTCAAGGCCATGCATGGCAACTAAGGGTCCAAGCGGCTGAACATCAGCTTCGTGTCACCCAGCCCCTGGAGAACGATTACGACAGAGGCACACGCTGTCGTCTTGGTTTCCGAAAGGGCGCCAAGGCCATGTTGTTTCCCCAACGCATCAGTTTGAGCGCCAGTGATCCTTATGGCTCCTGAGCTCGGCGAGTTGTTCGATCGATTCCGCCTGCATAAATAAGTTCGTGCGTTTCTCGGCACCAATGCTTGAGGGAAGACTCAGATCCCCGCGGCAGCGGAGCTCCTTCACGGACTGATAGCGCGAGGTGATTTCGACGTCGTTAGGACGTTGCTCTGTGGCCCAGCGCAAATTGGCTTCTGTGTATTCATGGGCGCAGCACACAAGAGTTTCATCCGGCAACGCCGCTAAGCGTTGGAGTGCTCGATACATGTCCTGAGCGGAGCCTTCAAACAACCGTCCGCAACCACCGGCAAAGAGTGTGTCGCCACAAAACACCAGCGGTCCCAAGTTTGGGTCCTTCTCTGCGTCGTCCCGAAGGATGAATGCGATGTGGGCGGAGGTGTGGGCCGCTACATCCATCACTTCAACACGCCGACCCAGAACGTTGATCGCATCGCCATCGGAAACGCCCATTGTTTGAAAAGGGATCCTGAGCCGATCGGCAGCGGCTGCTACGACTTCTGCCTGAGGCCATTCGCGCAACAGTTCTGGGGTTCCACCGATGTGATCGGCGTGATGGTGGGTTTGAAGGATTGCGGTCAGACCTATCCCATGGGTCTTGAGCCAATGATTCACTGGATCAGCCACTGCTGGATCCACGACGACAGCGTTTTTGCCCCGGACCCAGATCCAAATCACGTTGTCCTGTAGGACGGGCAAGGCATGAAGTGTGGAGTGCATCGTTAAAGTCCTGCCTGGTGTCCCGGTCAACGCTGGATCCATGATTACCGTCGCGTTGGCAAAAGGTGCGCTTCTAAAAGACTCCGTGGCGCGTTTCGCTGCAGCGGGTCTCGACTTTTCGGCTGTGCTGGATAAGGACAATCGACAATTAATGGTTCCGACCCCGTGTGGACGGGCACGAGCCTTGTTGGTTCGAAATGGTGATGTGCCCACCTACGTGTCCTATGGACAAGCTCAACTCGGCGTTGTCGGATACGACGTTTTAAAGGAGCACCAGTTGCCAGTCGCACAGTTGGTCGACCTTGGTTTTGGTGGATGTCGGATGTCCGTTGCTGTTAAGGCCACTAGCGGATACCAACGAGCCTTGGATCTCCCCGCTCACTGCCGCGTTGCCAGCAAGTTCACGCACTGCGCTAGGGAATATTTCGATTCACTCGACCTTCCAGTTGAGCTGGTTCATTTGAACGGTTCCGTTGAACTCGGCCCGATTACAGGGATGTCTGAAGCGATTGTTGATCTCGTTGCAACGGGTCGCACGTTGCGGGATAACGGCCTCGTTGAAATAGAAGAACTGTTTCGCTCGTCGGCTCGATTGGTGGGACACCCTCTCTCCATGCGCCTCGATGACGGTGCGTTGTCCGAGATCGTGACGGCGATTCGCACCGTCACTTCACCGAAGGGAGAGGCTTAATGGGAGCTGGAGCTGATTGGAAACGCGTTCGGCGTCTTGGTCGCTATTTGGCCCGCGATCGGCGTCGTCTCTTCGTCACCCTCGCTTTGCTCGTGCCACTTGCACTGGCAGGGTCGATCCAGCCCTTGCTGGTTGGTCAGGCGATCAGTGTTCTGCGCCGCGAGCCAAGCCTTCCATGGCTTTCGGGATTGTCGGTCCCTCAGGCGATCCAAACGATCGTGGGTCTGCTCTTGATCTCTGTGCTGTTGCGCCTGGCCCTGCAGGGGATTCAGTCTTTCAACATTCAGGCCGTTGGGCAACGGCTCACGGCTCGAATCCGAGACGATCTCTTCCGTCACGCCCTTTCGCTTTCCCTTCGTTTCCACGACAGCATGCCGGTGGGCAAGCTGCTCACCAGGCTGACCAACGATGTGGATGCCTTAGCTGAGGTTTTTGGAAGCGGGGCTGTCGGGGTGCTCGGCGATTTGGTGAGCTTGACCGTGATTGCCACCACCATGCTGCTGATTGAGTGGCGCCTCGGTTTATTGCTGCTGGTGACCCAAGTCCCCGTCACTTTGTTCGTGTTGTGGCTGCAAGGTCGTTTTAGGAAAGCGAATTACATGGTCCGTGAAGAGCTGTCCCAGCTCAATGCTGATTTCCAGGAAAATCTTCAGGGACTTGAGGTTGTTCAGATGTACCGCCGGGAGCAGGTCAATAGCAGCCGCTTCTCCCGCACCGGTGCCGCCTATCGCAGTGCGGTGAATGGAACGATTTTCTTTGACAGCAGCATCTCCGCGTTCCTGGAATGGGTGAGCCTTGGAGCCGTTGCCTTGGTGCTGGCCCTGGGCGGCTGGATGGTGACCAGCGGAGCCATGGGGTTAGGCACACTCACCACCTTCATTATTTATGCCCAGCGATTGTTTGATCCCCTGCGACAGCTAGCGGAACGCTTTACCCAGATTCAGGGGGGGCTGACGGCGGTGGAACGGATTGGGGAGTTGATGGAAAAGCCCTTGGAGATTGTTGAAGCCGATGACCCTCAGCCCTTAAATGCTGTGGGTGCTGGTGAATTGATTTTCGAAAATGTCAGTTTTTCGTATCGGCCGGACGACCCAATCCTGCGGAATCTGTCCTTTCGGATTGCTCCCGGAGAGCATGTAGCCCTTGTGGGTCCCACAGGGTCGGGAAAATCCACCGTGATTCGATTGTTGTGTCGCTTATACGAACCTCAGGAGGGGCGAATACTGCTCGATGGCCGCGATATCCGGTCGATTTCAACGGCGGATCTCCGTCGCCAGTTGGGCGTGGTGCTTCAGGACACGTTTTTGTTCAGTGGCAATGTCGCTGACAATCTGCGTCTTGATGCTGATGTCAGCGATGAACAGCTTCAAAGAATCTGTTCTGATCTCGGACTGGATGAGCTGCTTCGGCGGCTTCCTCAGGGGCTCGAAACTGAGTTGCGTGAACGGGGAGGCAACCTCTCCTCCGGAGAACGGCAGTTGTTGGCCGTTGCGAGGGTGGCGATCCGCAACCCAACAGTTTTGGTGATGGATGAGGCCACTGCTTTCATGGATCCCTCCACAGAGGCCACCTTGCAGCGTGATCTCGATCGGTTGTTGCAAAAGCGGACGGCAGTGGTGATTGCCCATCGTCTCGCCACCGTCGAGGCTTCAGATCGCATCTTGGTTTTGAAAGCTGGAGAGTTGATTGAGCAGGGCACCCATGTGGAGTTGCGAGCCAATGGTGGTTTGTATGCCCAGTTAGCTGACCTTCAAGAACGGGGGCTTGCCAAGCTGTGATGTCCTCGTTGCAAGTGCCTGCAGAGCCGTTACTGAAGCAATACGGCGAGGACGCAAGGTTGTGTCACTGCGCGAATGATCAGCTCACCCTGGTGTTCAGTCAGTCCCAGCCGTTTGATCTCATTGAGCTTGAGCAGTTGCTCGAAGCTGTGGGTTGGAGTCGCCGCCCCGCCCGCCGTGTGCGGAAAGCTTTGTCAAACAGTCTTCTGAAGGTGGGTTTATGGCGCCATGACCCAAGGGTGCCCCGGCTTGTTGGGTTCGCCCGGTGCACGGGAGATGGCATTTTTGAGGCCACCGTTTGGGACGTGGCTGTTCACCCCCTTTATCAAGGCAATGGCTTGGGCAAACAAATGATGATTTATGTCCTTGAGGCCCTGAACCAGATGGGCACGGAAAGGGTGAGCCTGTTTGCCGATCCCGGGGTGGTGAATTTCTATCAGCGTCAGGGGTGGGATCTTGAGCCTCAAGCGCATCGTTGTGCTTTTTGGTATTCCAATTGAGGGATGGATCAACGTCGATAGGTTTGGATTAACTGTTCGGCGTTCACGCCGTTTCTCCAGCGTCGTCTGAGCTGAGCATTCTTCCAAGCTTGGTTCAACACGCTGCGACGGCTCCAACGGCGTGAACTTGTGGTGAGGGCGCACCCCAGGGCACCGATCCGACTGATCTGTCGAAGCCGTTGGATGAGATCGAGATCTTCCATGAGAGCTAAAGAGCGATAGCCCCCAACGCGGTCATACAGGCTGCGGTGGATCAGCAGTCCTTGGTCTCCATAGGGCATTTGTCCCCAGCGGCTGCGAAGCTCCACACACCATTCCAGCAGCCTCAACATTGGCCGGCGTTCATCGACGCGAAAGTCGAACGCCCAAGCCTGCTCCCGTCCTTGCGCCATGGTGTGAACCCTTTGGACATGGTCGACCCAGTTCTGGCTGAGCCGACTATCGGCATGCAAGATCAGCAACCAGGCGTGCTGTGAGGACTGCAGACCCTGTTGGAGTTGCTGGCCCCGTCCCTGAACGGGGCTTTGCAAAACGCGGGCACCTCCTTGATGGGCCACCTGAATGGTTTTGTCTGTACTGCCACCATCCACAACAACAATCTCGAGGGCATTTGGCCACCGCTGGAGATCTGCCAGGAGAGAGGGAAGGTGCCGCGCTTCGTTGAGGGCGGGAACCACCACCGTTAGCCCTGCCATGGCCTTAGGTCTGAGAGGTGATCGAGATCGTTCCGCTGTGCGATGAGTGCTGTGCTCAGTAGGTTTTGTCTTGCTTTAGCTGTGGTTTGTTCCAGCACATTTGCTGTCCCCCAGGTAATTCCCTCCAGTGGCCAATGCTGCGGGCGTCGAAGCAGTTTCGGGCTGAAGCCAATTAGCCAGTAGCCGCCGTCCTCAGCAGGACCGAGCACAAGATCGTGGCTCTGAAGGCTGGTGATTGCCGATCGAAGGTCGTTGGAGTTCAGATCCGGAAGGTCAGTGCCAATGAACAGGGTGCTGAGTTCATTGCTTTGGCACATCAGAAGCTGGCGTTTCATCCGGCAGCCCAAGTTGCCGGTCCCTTGCAAGTTCACTTTTGTTAGGCCGAGTTGCTCTCCCCAGCGCCGGGCCGCTTTGGGACCAAGGCCTTCAACGGCCAATGTTGCTGTGATGTCGTGGGCCGTTTCCATCGACGCCACCACACGGGCCGTGTGCAGCGTGAGTTCACGTTGGATACGCATCGCGCTTTCCCCGGCATGGACCATTCCAGCGCAGTGCTTCAGGTCATGCTTAAGGCGTTGTTTACACCGGTTGGGTGATGGCCAACGGGCCATCACCACGATGCGTGGCATCTCAATTTTGACGGGGTAATTCTTTGGGCCGCACTTCAACGGAGATTTCATTGCCATCGCGTCTCAGTTTCAGCTGCATGGGTTGTCCCACCTCGCCGCGGTCAACGGCGAGCTGAACTTCTGTGGGGTTTTGCACCGATTCGCCATCCACATCAAGAATTAGATCGCATTGGCGGATGTCGGCCTCCGCTGCAGGGGTATTGGGTACCACCTCCACCACCAGAACCCCATTGCGCTCAGGCACATTGCAGCTGCTGCCAGTGGCATTGATTTCTCGGGCCAGCTGCGGCGTCAGGCTCCGAAGTTGCACCCCGATGAAGGGATGTGAGGCTTCCCCCGTGCTCACAATCTGTTGGGCGATTCGCTTCGCCAGATTGACGGGCACGGCGAAGCTGAGTCCTCCCCCTGGTGCTGTTCTGATCGCAGTGTTGATGCCGATCACCTGGCCCGCGGCATTGATGAGCGGCCCGCCACTGTTACCTGGATTGACGGCTGCATCCGTTTGGATATAAGGAACGCGTTGACCTTCACCAACGGCGTTGGTTCGGTCGACGGCGCTGATAATGCCAGCCGTCACTGTGTTGTTGAGGCCAAAGGGATTGCCAATGGCGATGGCCCATTCACCGGGCTTCAAATCATCAGAGTTGCCAAGGGATGCCACCGGTAGGTTTTCGGCAACCACCTTCACCACTGCAACGTCGGTTAAGGGGTCACCTCCGAGCACCTTGCCCTTGAAGCTGCGCCCATCTGGAAGGGTCACGGCCACTTGGTCGGCCCCTCGAACGACATGTTCATTCGTGAAAATCAATCCATTGCTTCGCGTGATGAAGCCTGAGCCCTGACCTTGCTGTCGCTGGGTCGAAGGGCCGATTCCAAAAATCCCGCCCAGCGGATTATTCACTTTTTTCACCACATCGATGCGCACCACTGCGGGGCCCACCCTGTCCACCGCTTTCACGATCACATTCTCTCGGGCCTGGAGTGGCGCACTTCGAGGTTGGTCATTGACAACTGGTGGAGCCAGTTGAGGGGGTTTGGGACCCAATCCCAATTGGGACTTGATCAAACCGCACGACGACAGGCTTGTACCGATCAAAGCGAGTCCGATCCAACGAGAGAAAGTTGGCATCACGGTTTTGTCGGTGCTGATCAATCTAAGAATGCCGCAGCCTCACAACATGCGTAGATTCAACTTCCAGGAGAGCGGCGATTTTCGTGGAGACGGGAGACGAGCTCTGGACCAAGATTCGACAGGGGTTACAGGACAAGCTCTCCAAACCCACCTTTGAGACGTTCATTCGTCCGACGAGCTGCAGCAGCTTCAGCAATGGCGAATTGAAGTTGTTGGCTCCCAACCCTTTCACCAGTATTCGACTGCGGGAGCAGTTGCTGCCCACCATCGCTGAAATGGCGACCAGCATCAGTGGTCGATCTGTTCAAGTCACGGTCTTGGCAGAAACTGCACTGCCCAAGTCGGAGGTCGCTACCAATGCGGCTCCTGTGGACAGTGCCGATGTGGCTGAACCACCTCGACACTCAGCCCCAGCACGCCCTAGTGGACAGCGCCGCTACCTGCCAGCGCTTAATCCCCGTTATGTGTTCGGTCGCTTTGTGGTGGGTCAGAACAGCCGCATGGCCCATGCCGCTGCTTTGGCAGTGGCAGAAGCCCCTGGGCGGGAATTCAATCCTTTGTTCATTTGTGGTGGCGTTGGCCTAGGAAAAACCCACCTGATGCAGGCCATTGGCCATTACCGCCTCGAGATCGATCCGGGGGCTCGGGTGGCGTACGTGTCCACCGAAACGTTCACCAATGATTTGATTCAAGCGATTCGTAAGGACGGCATGCAGGCCTTTCGTGATCGCTATCGAGCTGCTGATTTGATCCTGGTGGACGATATCCAATTCATTGAGGGCAAGGAATACACCCAGGAGGAGTTTTTTCACACGTTCAACGCTTTGCACGAGGCTGGACGCCAGGTGGTGATTGCCAGTGATCGCCCTCCCAGCCAGATCCCGCGCTTGCAACAACGGCTGATTTCTCGCTTTCAGATGGGACTGATTGCTGATATCCAATCCCCCGACCTTGAGACGCGGATGGCGATTCTTCAAAAGAAGGCGGAGCAAGAGCGGATGGCTTTGCCTCGGGATCTGATTCAGTACATCGCTGGTCGTTTTACCTCCAATATTCGAGAGCTGGAAGGAGCTCTGACCCGAGCGGTGGCGTTTGCTTCGATTACAGGTCTGCCGATGACGGTGGAGTCGGTCGCGCCGATGCTTGATCCCACCGGACAAGGCGTGGAGGTGTCTCCTCAGCAGGTGATTGAGAAAGTTTCTGAGGTGTTCGATGTCACCGCAGAGGAGATGTGCAGCAGTACCCGCCGTCGTGCCGTCAGCCAGGCTCGTCAGGTGGGGATGTACTTGATGCGTCAGGGCACAGACTTAAGTCTTCCTCGTATTGGCGACACCTTCGGGGGTAAGGACCACACCACGGTGATGTATGCGATTGATCAAATCGAAAAAAAGTTAGCTTCCGATCCAAAGCTCGCCGGTCAAGTACAGAAGGTGCGGGACTTGCTGCAAATTGATTCAAGAAGCAGGCGTTGATTCACTGGCAAGACGTTTTTTCTCCTTTCCAACCGGCCATGTCCCGTGCGCTTTCGGAGCACACCAAGCGTCTGGCAGGTGCGAGTGCAGCCTCCAATTGACGCGAACTGAACGGTGGCAGAGGCCGTTGGCGGAGCCAGGCAGCCCAACGAAATTCGTGATACGGGATGTGGGCTTGGGGTTTGATCAAGCCTTCCTGCTTCAGTCTCCAGACCAAGCTGCGGTAGGGATCGTCTTCCAACGTCAGCAACGAACGTGGTAGCTCGCTGGGATGTCTCGGACCCTGCCCACGACTGTCATAGAGATAAAGCCAGCCTTGCTTCTGCAAATAATTGATCGCCGCCGTTGGATGTTGCCCATCAACTTCGGCAATCACATACCCCCATGTGGTGGCTTCAGGGTCAATGCCGAGCAGAGACCTCAATCTGTGATGACGATCCACCATCCAAAGTGAGCCCTCTGCATTGCGCACCATCGGCACAGGCTTTTTACGCAGATAGTCCAGGCGGGTTTGCCGGCTATCACTGGAAAAATCAACTTGCCGGGCCCAGACCTCGGCGTAGCCAACGCACCACTGTGTGGGGTGCAGAGCTGCGATAGAAACTTCCACCAGCGGCGTTTCTGGCGTGGGCGAGGGAATGTTCTGAGAAACGGACAGTCGGAGCGACACGCCTCTTTTGCGAGCCTTCAAACCACTATGGCTGAATCAAAAAAGCTCTGGGGTCTTGGTCGAACCGATTTCGCACCCCCAGAGGTTCCGCTTGTTGTGAACCATCCATGGCCGCCGTGGCTTCTAGGGCTTGGCGAAGCAGACGCCCGGCGGGTACGGGCATATCGCGCGGAATGGAGATGCGGTCCCGTAAGTAGCGCAGCGATGCTGCAGAGCCTTTTGGAGGTTGACAAGCTGCTCCGGTGATCAGTCGGGTCAGTGCGCAACGCAACGGCAGGTCAAATCCCTTGTGGCCTAACGGACTGCGTTTCAGCAGCTGGCGGCGATGGCGTAACACCCTTGATAAGGCAAGGGGGGCTTGGCCCTTGAGGCTCTCGTCGGGCCAAACAGCTTCGTCGTCACCGAGTCCATCTCCACGGTCGATTTTTGCCGCAAGGTCTGTGGCAATCTCCGAGTTATCCGTCCAGCAACCTCCCATTTGTGGCGGTAAGTCATGGACATGGGTGTGCATATCGCTCTGGGTTCCGCGATAAGTCTCCAGGGATTCAAGAGCACGAAACCATCGATCAATGCTGGGGTGCTCCCGTCGCAATCGATAGCCCTTGTAGTACGCCAATGAGGCGTTCATTCGCTCCACATAGGGAACAAACAACAAGTCGACGGTTTCGGGTTGGTCGCTGCGTAGCCAAGGTCCAGCTGTGCTGTTGAGCTGCTGTTCAAAGCGCTGGGCGACCGCTCTGAATTGTTCCTTTGCTTGATTTTGCTGTCGAGGATTGAGACCTGGACTACAGAGCCAGATGCACCAAGCGCGGAATAAGAGACGCTCTAAATCACGTAGTTCCAAAGAATCTGGATCGGTCATCGCACCACCAAGGGGGCCAAACTGTTGCTCAAGAGCAAGCAAAATCACATCGCTTTCTGTGATGAGCTCCCCGTTGAGTTCCAGGGCAGGGAGCATGCCCGAGGGAACTTTTTCCAAAAACCAAGGTTCCTTTGGTCCATAGCAACGCATGGTCACCTTTTTGATCTTGTAGGGAATCCGCTTGAACTCCAACCAAAGCCAAATCTTTTGGCAGTAAGGGCACCAGGCGTGATGGTCTCTAAACAGTGTGACTTGCAAACTGTTTGGGTCATGGCCGAAGAGACGCAG
>Ga0209251_1001408_pt1 | contig 18491 bp, 20 predicted proteins | sample SaaInlV_100m_DNA_6_FD_184665 | JGI IMG/M metagenome (GOLD analysis project Ga0209251, IMG submission 184665) | Marine microbial communities from expanding oxygen minimum zones in the Saanich Inlet - Saanich Inlet SI073_LV_10m_DNA (SPAdes) (version 2) | ecosystem: Environmental > Aquatic > Marine... | reverse complement strand
TACGAGATCGGTTTTGCTTAGAACAATCAAATCCGCCATAGCCGCTTGAGACACGGCCTCAAATTGTGCATCAAGCGTGGCAGCCGCATGCGCGGCATCCACCACCGTTACAACGCCGTCCATCCGGGTGTTTTTTGCAAGAAAATCATCCACCAGTAACGTCTGCAAGATCGGGCCGGGATCCGCCAATCCAGTGGTTTCGATAACGATACGGTCAAATGCAACTTCATTTCGCACCCGGCGCTCAAACAAATCCGAGATGGTCTGAGAGAGGTCACCACGCACCGAACAGCATAGACACCCCGATCGCATTAAAATAATTTCTTCACTGCTTTCTTCGATCAGATCGTGATCCAACCCTGCTTCGCCAAATTCATTGACGATAACAGCCACGCGCCCGGCAGAATTGTCGGATAGAACGGCATTGAGCAAAGTGGTTTTGCCGGCGCCAAGAAATCCTGTGAGCAATGTTACTGGAACGCGTGGATCTGCCATCGTTTAGTTCCCCAAAGCGTCGAAGAGCGTCGTTGCATTATGGCGCATCATATCAAGATAAGTGGATGCCGGCCCGCTTTGCGCCGAAAGCGCATCTGAGTACAACGTTCCCCCAATCGTTGCACCCGTCTCATTTGCGATCTGCTGCATCATACGATTATCAGTGATCGATTCGATAAACACTGCCGAAATGCTTTCTTCGCGAATTTGTGTGATCAAGGCAGCGACATCGGCGGCTGAAACTTCGCTATCAGTGCTCATTCCTTGGGGCGCAACAAAGGTCAGATCATACGTTGCCGCAAAATATCCAAAGGCATCATGCGGCGTTACCACCGTTCTTTTATCTGCGGGCAAACTTTTCATCATCGCCCCAATATCAGCACGAAGCGTCTCTACCTCAGTTATAAAAGCGGCGCGATTAGCATAATAATCTCCGGCGTTTTCAGGGTCTGCCTGAGCAAGCCCTGCGGCGATGTTATTGGCATAGATCACAGCATTCTCGAGGCTCTGCCACGCATGCGGATCAAATGCGCCATGATCATGCCCCGCGTGGTCGTCGTGGTCGTCGTGCTTTTCATGGTCATCGTGATCGTCATGGTCAGCGTGGTCGTCGTGATCATCGTGATCATCGTGATCATCGTGATCATCAAAGGCTATTGGGACAACGCCCTTTGTCGCCACAACCATCGCGCCGCCGAAGGACGCGGCTTCGGCAAGACGTTCTAACCAACCTTCAAACTCAAGGCCGTTCAAAAACAACACATCAGCCTCTGCAACCGAGCGCGCAACCTTTGGTGTTGGTTGATAGACATGCGCATCGCCATCTGGTCCAACCAGCGTTGTAAGTGCGATATGTTCGCCGCCGATGCGCTCAACCATATCTCCAAGGATTGAAAAGGTTGCCACAACGGGAAGGGGTTCTTCGGCCCATGAGGCCAAGGGAAACGATAACGAAAAAGCGGCAAGAGCCGTAGCAGATTTCAGCGCAGAACGTAGAGACGTCATAGTAGTCCTTTCAAGGTTTTAAGTTACGGTGTGGTAGGTTTTGCGCAATTGCGCCCCCCACCGGCCCAAAGATAATTGACAGCCCATAGCCGATACCGGCCACCAAAATGATTGCTGGCCCCGAGGGGAGACTGTAATGAAACGATAAGAGTAACCCGATCACGCTTGAGAGCATCGCGATCAACGCGGCAACAGCGATCAAGCCAGCGATTGTTTCCGCCCAAAACTTCGCTGCAGCGCCGGGTAAAATCATAATACCTACCGCCATTAAAGTGCCCAGCGCATGGAACCCGGCGACCAAGTTCATCACCACAAGCGCCAAGAAAACAAAATGGGTAATCGCACTCAACTTGCTGACAGAGCGCAAGAACTGTGGATCGGCGCATTCTAGCACCAAAGGTCGAAACAAAAGCGCCAAAACCAAAAGCGATACGCTGGCGAAGGAACACAGCAGAATAAGCGCGGTATCGTCTAACGCGAGCACTGTTCCAAACAGCACATGCATCAAGTCAACGTTATTGCCATGCGTTGATACGATCAACACGCCGATGGCCAATGAAATAAGATAAAACGCAGCCAGGCTTGCATCTTCACGCAGCGACGTTACCCGCGCCACGAAACCAGAAGCCAATGCAACCAGCATGCCTGCGATCAAACCTCCAACCGTCATCGCGCCAAGCGAAAGACCTGAAACCAGATAACCCGTTGCCGCACCTGGTAAAATTGCATGCGCCATTGCATCGCCAGTCAAGCTCATATGCCGCAGCATCAGAAACACCCCCACAGGGGTGGCGCCCACCGACACGGCGATACAGCCCAAAAGCGCACGGCGCATGAAGCCGAAATCCACAAAGGGCGCCAAGAGCACATCCCAGATCACGCCGCGCTCTTTCCGCAAGTATGTGGATTTGCGGCGCAGGCCTCGCACATTTGGCGGGCACGAAACTGGTTTTCGGATGTTAAAACTTGTGCCGTAGGCCCATGCGCCACAAGCTCACGCGCAAGCATCATGGTGAATGGAAAATGTGTACCCACTGTGGCGTAATCATGCAGAACCGCCAAGATGGTGCGGCCTTCCGAATGCCAGCGTTTGATCACATCAATCAAATCGGCCATCGTTTTTGCATCGATCGCGGCGAAGGGTTCATCCAACAAAACCAGACGCGCGTCTTGCAAAAGCAGCCGAGCAAACAAAGCCCGCTGCATTTGCCCCCCCGATAAGGATCCAATGGTGCGTTTTTCAAACCCGGTCAAACCTACCGCAGCAAGGGCAGCATCCACCTTCGCGCGCATCTTGCGGGTCAACCGGCCGAAAGCGCCTAACTCGCGCCAGAGCCCCATCGCCACAAGGTCAATCACGCATATCGGAAAACTTCCGTCAATCTGGGATTGTTGCGGCAGATAGGCAATCTCATCTTGGTGAAACCCATCGATCAAAACGCCCCCTTCCAGGGGAGAAATTGCGCCGGTAACGCCTTTTAGCAAGGTTGATTTTCCTGCCCCATTCGGGCCAACAATCGCTGTAAGACTTCCCTCTCGAACCTCTGCCTCCAATTCCTGGACCGCAGGCATCCGGTCATAACCCAAGGTCAGGTTCTGAAATTTAATCACACCTGTCATAAAGAACTTAAAGGGTTTGTTGCCCAGAAGAACCCAAGCCATAGCGCGGCAGCAATCAGGCTGGCAACGCCCAATCTAGGCCCAATCCCAATAAGCAAAGGGCGGAAGGAACGCTTTTCTTGTGTCATACTTTGGCCTGCGAGGGTCCACAGCTTGCGCAGATCCCATTCACTTCGATGATATGGCGTTGGGCAGAAAAACCAGATTTTCGTAACGCGGCGCTCAAACGCGAAAAGATATCAGGCTCAAAATTCTCTTCTACAACGCCACAATCTTCGCATATTGAAAGTACCGAGGTTTGATGATGCGCCTCGCTTTGACAAGCGACAAAGGCATTTAACGATTCCAAACGATGTATCTGGCCACGCTCACCCAGCGCAGCAAGCGCCCGATACACGGTTGGCGGCGCAATTTTCGGATATATTTCCTGCAGACGTTCAAGCAGCGTATAGGCAGAATACGGGCTCTTGCTATCGCGCAAAATGGTAAGGATTTCCCTTTGCATTTGCTTTCCACGCTTGCCCATACCATGTTCCTTAGCGACTCAATACGGCATTAGTTATATTATAACATTGCACATCACAAACATTTTTTTAACCCGATAGAACGAGCTAAGAATGCAATTTTCTTACGTAAGAAAAATATTTAGAAACTGGTAATTTTATCGGGTGTATACGCGTAAATGGCCATAATATTAGCGATAGATACAAAACAAAATATAAATATCCGCGCGCGTAGAAGGCCCTCATTTGGGTGTTTCACACCAATGAAACAGCCATTACGCTCTATCGTTTTTTTGAAAAAATTCGCGATGGTGATTTGGGAAGTTGCCCGCTAAATACAGAAATAATTATTCTCAGTCTTGGCGCGGGGTTAAACTGTTACGGCACTCAAAATCGCATTCTGATATGTTTATCAACACCCATAAATTTTTCTATTTCCCCCAGGGACAAAGAGCTTCAACCTGTTTACGGCCCAATTTATTCAATGTTTTTATGTTTTCTATGTAAATCTTCTCAGGCTCTGCAACGTGGGCCAGGGCCCTACTCAATTGATCTTGCCGCAGAAGATGTATGGTTGGATAGGGAGCGCGATTGGTAAATTGGCTAAGATCATCCGCAGGCACCCCCTCGAATTGATATCGGGGATGAAAAGAGGCCAATTGCACATGCTCTATCAGATCTGTTTGCTCTAATAATTGCTGAAACCAATCCAGTAAATCAAGGTAATCATCAAATATTTCAAGGCCTTGGGTAAACATAAGCAGGCTCGTGGCAATGTCATTTTCGTCAGCCTCAAGCAAGCGCTCTACTTCATTCACATAGAACTGTTTTAAATCTGCGTCCCCGGTGGCATCGCAAATAGCATAATACACTTGATCTTGGGCTATGACTCCAGAAGAAAACGGGCATAAATTCAAACCTACCACCATTTGATCAAGCCATTGACGGGTGTTTTTGATGATATCTTGATGCGCTACAGAGGCGGCTTTCGGGTCAAACTTATTGATACCAAGGCTCCTTTAATCTGCCAAATTTACGCGTATTATATCTATATCTTTAGATCATGTCCTTGTGGAAGTGATCATTTAATTTGCGGCAAACCTGCCTGTCGGCCGCGCGGCTTTCGCTTCAATTGAGAGCAACCTAACTATCCCAACCAATCCAAGCACCGTTTCATGATTGCAAAAAAGCTGCTTTAACCTGAACTGCATTGGGCCCAGCGCCGATCACAATGTTTCTAAAAGGCAGTTATGGTTCAGATGTATGATTTCAACCATGAGACCATGCGCCAAATGGATGAGCATTATATCTGACAAATTGAAAAACAGGCTTGATAGGGTTCATAGACCAAGCGGGCTACCTAAACAGGTGACCCCCGACTGTATTTAAACAGCCATAGGCTCACATTTTCAGGCAGCAACAGCGCTTTATGCTCAAAGGGGTATACGGGGATTGCATGCATTGTTGTGCCTCCAAGTGAAATGACCCTATTCGCGGGGGCTTGACGCAGGTCCGATCAGCTGTGGCTCGTGCCTTTCGAAATATAAGCGTATTTTATAAATTTTTCCTTACATAAATGATAAGTATTTTTCAAATTAAACCGCTTGCATAAACTTTGTGTAAGCACTTCTATATATATGAACCATTTCTAGCCGGAGCACATCATTCAATGTCACTTTATCTATCTGCCGCATTCTTGGCCATATTCGCGTTGAATGTCGCCTTGGGGTCGATAGATGGCCCAGTTTTCTTATCCGATGTCGGAGAGATGATGGTTCTGTTAGCCGCGTCAGCGGTTTTCGTCGTTGCAATTCTTAATAAAGAATCCAGCCGGAAAAATAATGAAGACGGCTGATAATCCAAACAAGGGAGGGTTTGTTTTGACAAAAGACTATAAAACACTGAAATCGGCCGAGCGCCGCAATTTCTTAAAACTGGCCGGTTCTGGCAGTTTCACGGCCGCAATGGTGGCCGGCGGGGCGGGTATGCTCTGGTCAACGGAAGCAATTGCCCAAACGGCCAAAGAGGAAAAAGAGCGGGAAGCCGCCGCCGATCACATTATGACGATCGCCACCGCCTATATTTTGGGCGCCTCACGCAGCTATCCGATTATGCAATTGGATCTCAAAGAAAATATCCAAAACGCGACCAATGGCAAAGTCTACGTCAAACTGGCCGCTGGTGGCCAGCTGGGCGCCGGTGGCGCGCTGGTTCAAAAAGTTCAAAGCGGCACGATCCAAGCTGCGCAGCACTCGCTTTCAAACTTTGCGCCTTTTGCTCCGACGGTTGATTTGATTAATATGCCATATCTTTGTGGTTCAAATCAGCGTTTCACGAACCTTGTGGGCTCTGAATTCTGGAAAAGCAATGTTGAGCCAAAGGTCGAGGAAAATGGCTTTAAGCCGCTATATTACGTGAATATCGATCCGCGGGTCGTTGCGGTGCGCAAAGGCGGCAATGCGGTTCTCACGCCCTCTGATCTGAGTGGTGTAAAATTCCGCGTTCCCGGCTCTAAAATGCTTCAGCAATATTACCGTATGGTTGGCGCAAACCCAACACCGGTTGCTTGGGGTGAAACGCCTTCTGCGATCAAGCAAGGAGTTGCGGATGCGCTGGACCCTTCTGTGGGTGCGCTTTACGTGTTTGGGTTCAAGGATATCTTAAGCCATGTAACCTTCACGCAGGCGGTTCCAGATGCACAAGTCTATTCTTGTAACTTGGAATGGTTCAACGCCTTGCCAAGCGATGTACAAGAGGGTGTGTTATGGGGGTCAGATATGACGCGACACCAGAACCTTTCAAAAGTTCCATCAGCGCGGGAATTTGCCATGTCTGAGCTGATCAAATCAGGCGTCACATTCCACAACCTTAGCACTGATCAGCTGGCCGAGTGGGAAGCCGCTGGCGGCTATCAGCGCCCAGAATGGGATGAATTCAAAGTCGAACTCGCAGGCTCAATGGATAACTTTGCAAAGCTTGAAGAAGCTGCAGGTATTCAGGGCAAATATTACGTGCACGACGCCTAGTTCCTCCGAGGGGCGCTCCTTAGGGAGCGCCCTGAAATCTTCAGCCACTTGGCTGTAACGCTGGCCGCGCTTGATCTGCGCAGATGCAACTGACCCTTTCAACAGGATAAAAATGCAGTTCTTTCGAAATATCGATGAAAATGCCGAACGCTGGGCGCTATTGACCTTATACGTGATGCTGGTTCTGACGATGGCGATTGAAGTCTTGCGGCGTGAAATCTTTGCCTATTCTTCGATCTGGGGCGAAGAAATCGTGCGCTACAGTTTCATTTATTTGGCGTGGGTCGGCGCCGCCGTTGCTGTCAAAGAGCGGGGTCATATCCGCATTGATGTTATCCTGCATTATCTCGGCAATCGCGGCAAAGCGTTGATTTATATTTTTGGGGATATGGTGATGATCGTGGTCGCTGTTATTGCGCTGTATTGGTCATTTGAAACGGTACATGTGTCCTGGAAATTCGGCTCGGTCAGCCATGGACTACGGATATCGATGGTCTGGTTCCTGATGGCGGTTCCAACAGGTTTTAGTCTGGTGATTTGGCGTCTTATTCAATCTTTATTGCGCGACATGCGCAGCCTTCGCAGCGGCACGCCCGTTTATGAAGGCGATACGTTGTTCGATTAAGGGGGCCGCGCCATGCTGTTTACCGGAATGCAAGAACAGATTGTGGAATTGGGTTGGGATTTTTATCTGCCCGTGATGCTATTTGTATGTTTGATTGCTTTGGCAGTTCCCGTCTGGGCCGCCATTGGTTCTGCGGCAATCTTAATGCTGGTTTTGTCAGGAGATTTACCGCTTAATCTGATTGGCGAAAGCCTCTTTACGGGCATTGATGCATTCGCTTTGACGGCCGTGCCTTTGTTCATTCTGACGGGGGATGTGCTGGTGCGCACCGGGCTGAGCCGGAAATTCTTAGATGTTGCCGACGCCTTGACGCAATTTGCAAAAGGTGGATTCGGCTCAGCCACAGTGCTGGTATGCGGTATGTTTGCGGCCATTTCTGGCTCAGACGCTGCAGGCGCCGCTGCCGTAGGCCGAATGACGATCGCGCGATTGGTTGAAAGCGGTTATCCACGCCCTTATGCCTGCGCGCTGGTCGCTGCCGGGGCTTGTACGGGGATTTTGATCCCTCCGTCCATCGCCTATATCATTATCGGGCTTGTTCTGGGGATATCCGCCTCCACCTTATTTCTTGCGGCTTTAATACCGGGTTTGGCTATCCTCTTTTCTATCTTGACCACCAATCTGGTGGTGAACCGCATCTACGGATATGAAGGCGGAGGAAATCTGTCGGCCCGAGCCTATTTTTTAAATTTGGGAAGATCCTTGGGATCGGGTTGGTACGCGTTTATCGTGCCCGGTATCATTTTTTACGGTATTTTTTCAGGGCGTCTTACACCCACCGAAGCTGGAGCCACCGCGGTTGTGGTAACCATCACAATGGGCTTCATACTGCGCAGCTTAACGCTTGCCGATTTTCCAGCGATGTTGATCGGATCAGCAAAGGTGAATGGGGTGATCTTACCCATTATTGCGTTCTCGGCACCCTTGGCCGAAGCGCTGGCAATCATGGGTGTTCCGCAAGGGTTTGTGTATTCTGTCACCTCACTTACCGAAAATCCTGCTTTGCTCATCTTATTGATGATCGCAATATTGGTGGCGGCGGGCTGCGTCATGGAAACCACGCCCAACATCGTGATCCTTGCGCCTATTTTGAAACCCTTGGCCGATGATATAGGAATGAATGAGATCCAGTTCTGCATCATGATGATCACAGCGCTTGGGGTTGGCTTCATCACGCCGCCACTAGGGCTGAACCTATTCGTTGTTTCCGGAATTACCGGCGAATCAATTCTCAGAATTGCAAGCCGCGCGGTGCCGTTTGTATTTTTCATGCTGCTGGTTGTGTTACTAATCGCTTATGTGCCCGCGATCTCTACAACGCTGCTTCCAGATATTTATAAGTAGGTCGGATGCGAAGCATGATATCTCAAAAATATCTAAAACAGCGCTTGCTGCGGGATGAACCCGCGACAAAGCGCAGAGCTTGTGACAACTCTTTGGCCGGCTTCACCGCGTCTTTCACCATCCTTGTTTTGCGGAGGTGATGGAACAGGCAAATAAGAATTTATCGCTTTTTGTGGCCAATACGCGTAATTTCAACATCAGAAACTGCAACCAGAACATCTTGAGGGTGCCTTGCAACAGACAAATATAAATACTCTTGAAGTCACGGTTCAGCGCGGCACCCATGACGCCCCGCAGGATGAAATATTTCAAGTCCCCGCCTATGAAAATCAAACAATCCTGGATGTTGTTTCATGGATCCAACATTATGCGGATCCAAGTTTGACCTATCGCTTTGCCTGCCGCGTGGGCATGTGTGGCAGCTGCGCCATGATGGTGAATGGAGAGCCACGATGGGCGTGTCGAACGCATGTCAACAAAGTGCTTGATAAAAATAAAATGCATATTGCTCCGCTTCGAAACCTGCCCGTGATTAAAGATCTTGCGGTTGATATGGATCCGTTTTTTGATAAATGGATACAGGCCGAAGGCAAGCATCATCCAACACAAACCCGAAACGATCCCATTGCGCCTGTGCAGCCTGAAACGGCCGCGCGTGTCGAGGCGAATGCGGGCATCGAATGTATAAATTGTTCAATTTGTTATGCCGCCTGCGATACGGTGGCTGGAAATCCTGATTATCTGGGACCGGCCGCCTTGCAGCGGGCATGGACCGTGTTCAATGATGCTAAGAATGAAAGCAAACAGGTGATTTTAGACGCGGTCTCTGGCGCATCGGGCTGTCACAACTGCCATTCGATGGGAAGTTGCACGCATTATTGCCCAAATGACCTTGATCCAATGTCTGCAATCAGTGGTTTAAAGCGCGAAACCGCCAAGGCTTTTTTCAAAGGACGCACAAATGCTTGATCTAAAGCTCTACATGGCGCAGCGGATCAGCGCGATGATCATGGGCCCTTTGGTTTTGGGGCATCTGGCCGTGATGATTTACGCCATTCAAGGGGGTCTGAGCAGCGCAGAAATCTTATCGCGGACGCAAGGCTCAATATTCTGGTTTGTCTTTTATGGAACATTTGTGATTGCCGTCTCTGTTCACGCTGCCATTGGAATGCGCGTTATTATGCATGAGTGGTTAGGGCTAAAAGGCGTTACTTTACCGCTGTTCACATGGTCGCTTTGTTTGATTTTGTTATTTATGGGGGCGCGCGCTGTAACGGCCGTGACATTGCTATGAAGGCGCCTGCGCGGGCGCATCCGCTCTGGCTGGCCTTCATGCTGCATAGGCTTTCTGGTTTGGCACTGGCCTTGTTTTTACCGGCGCATTTCTGGCTATTATCGCTGGCACTCACGCAGCCGCAGCGGTTGGATTCATTTTTGCAGTTTGCAGAAAATCCAATCGTAAAAATTGCTGAATTTGGTCTGGTGTTGCTTTTATCAGTGCACATATTTGGCGGCTTGCGCCTTTTAGCACTCGAATTTATGCCTTGGAGCCACAGCCAGAAAACGCTTGCCGCCGGCGCGGTGGGCCTGTCGCTATTCATTTCCACCATATTTTTATTGCAGGCCCTATAAACATGCCCATGAAACCCAATATAGACCGCCATGACACGGATATTTTGATCTTAGGAACCGGCGGAGCAGGTCTGTTTGCTGCGCTGCACGCGCAACAATCAGCACCGCCCGGCACCAAGATCACAATCGCCGTAAAAGGGCTGATTGGGAAATGCGGCTGCACCCGAATGGTCCAAGGTGGATATAATGTTGCGCTTGGCTATGGCGATACGGTTGAGCGCCATTTTATGGATACGATCAATGGCGGCAAATGGCTGCCCGATCAAGACATGGCGTGGCGGTTATGCGAGCAGGCCGTCGTGCGGGTACGCGAATTGGAAAACGAGATAGGCTGTTTTTTTGATCGCAATTTAGATGGCACGCTTCATCACAAAGCCTTTGCGGGACAAACGGCGGATCGCACCGTGCATAAGGGCGATTTGACGGGGATCGAGATTATCAACCGTTTGATGGAACAAGTTTTATCGCGCCCGATAGAACGGCTCCAGGAGCATCGCGCCATCGGGTTGATCCCCACGCCAGATGGGTCGGCTTTGGCAGGCGTTTTAATGATTGACATGCGCACAGGTGGCTTTCGGTTTGTGCGCGCGAAAACGGTATTGATGGCCACAGGCGGCGGTCCGACAATGTACAAATATCACACCCCATCCGGTGATAAAACGATGGATGGTTTGGCCATGGCGCTGCGCGCTGGTGTGCCCTTGCGCGATATGGAAATGGTGCAATTTCACCCTACTGGATTATTAGCGGGCGCGCATACGCGTATGACTGGAACCGTGCTGGAAGAAGGGTTGCGGGGCGCGGGTGGCCAATTGCTGACGCATGCAGGTCAGCGGTTTATGTTTGATTATGACGACCGAGGAGAGCGGGCAACGCGCGATGTGGTCAGCCGCGGCATTTACGCCGAAATGCGCAAAAACAACAACCCAGCCCAAGAAGGTGTGTTCATTTCGATGGCGCATCTTGGTCCAGATAATGTGCGCAAGAAATTTAAGGGCATGGTCAATCGCTGTGCAGATAGCGGGTTTGATCTGGCCGCTGGAAAAGTCGAAGTTGTGCCCACCGCGCATTATTTCATGGGGGGTGTTGTGGTGGATGTTGACACCCGCACCGCGTTGGAAGGCCTTTATGTGGCTGGCGAAGATGCAGGGGGCGCGCATGGCTCTAACCGATTGGGCGGGAATGGCGTGGCCAACTCTACGGTTTATGGCGGGATCGCGGGCGATATTATGGGGCAAGATATCCAGAAAATGGGGGCGCTGCGCCCAGCTGATGAGGATATTCTGGCCGCTGAGATCGAACGAGCCCGCCATCCGCTTACCCATGCCCCCGCGCCGGTCCAGCCTTTGCGTCAAAAACTGCAGGAAGCAATGTGGGAAGACGTCGGCGTGATGCGGACACAAGCGGGGATGACCCGCGGGCTGAAACGCATCGCCGAAATTTCAGACGAATTAATGGGTGTTGGCGTGGCCCCTGACAATCTAGCCTTTAACCTAACATGGCATGATTGGCTAAACATGCGTTCCCTATGTGACGTCTCCGAAGCCATTGCCAAAGCCGGACTTGCGCGCGAAAACTCTCGCGGGGCGCATTTCCGCGAAGATTTCCCCGAACCTGGCGAAATGGACACGTCCTATTTTACCATCGCAAATGTAAAAGACGGTGCAGTCAACGTGACCCGGGCCCCCGTTGAATTCTCCATCGTTCGCCCAGGTGAAACCATCCTGCCTGACAGCGAACCCGAAACATTGGTAGCATCACAATGATAGCCATCGACCTGATCCAAAAAACAGCACGCATATTGATGGACAAAGCCGCCATCGAAATCCCCCAGGATTACCTTGAAGGATTGGAAGCAGCGGCCAAGACCGAAGATGGCGATTTGTCATCCTTTGTTCTGAAAGCCATGCTTGAAAATTACGAGGCCGCCAAAGAAGATCGCCGCGCAATGTGCGGCGATACCGGTGTGCCGCGCTGGTTCGTCAAAATGGGCAATGAGGCGCGGGTAGAGGGCGGGATGACGGCCCTTGAAACGGCGTTGCGCCGTGCCACTGCTGAAGCCACCAATGGGGTGCCATTGCGCCCGAACCGCGTGCATCCGCTGTGGCGTACCGACCATAATAACAATGTCGGGATCGGCGCCCCCGAAATTGAATATGGGTTTGAGCCGTCTGGAAACTGGATTGATTTGATCACAGTGCATAAAGGGGGGCTTTTTGGCACTGATTATCGTATGTTGTTTCCCTCGGATGGGATTGAAGGCATCAAGCGCTTCTATCTTGATTGCCTTGTCGCGTTCGGCAAGCGTGGCCTTGCCTGTCAGCCGGCAATTATAGGCATCGGATTGGGCGGCTCAAAGGATACCTGCATGGCGCTGGGAAAACGCGCTTCGGTGTTGCGCGTGGTGGGCAGCCGAAACTCTGACCCGAAAATTGCCGCATTGGAAGACCAGTTCAAAGAATTGGGAAATTCTATCGGGATGGGCGCGATGGGATTTGTTGGTAAAAATATGGTTATCGATTGCAATATCGAGGTGGGCTATTGCCATACAGGGGGCATGCAAATGTCTGTGCACGCGTTTTGTCTTAGCTCTCGCCGGGCGGTGGCGCGCCTCTTTTCCGATGGGCGCGTTGAATACCGCACCGATCCCGATTGGTTCACCCCCTATCAGCGACGAGAGACTGTGGATTGGGAACCAACAAGGGAGGCCGCCGAATGAAGCCGCGGGAGATTGTTTTAAGCACCACCCCAAGCGCCGCCGAGATTGCAGAATTGCGCCTTGGCGATATCGTTTACCTTGATGGGTTGATGTACACGGCCCGCGAGGGCGTCTATACGCGCGCTTTGGATCAGAAAGCCAATATTCCTCTGGAATTGCCCTCGAAAAGCGCTGCAAATTTTCATTGCTCGCCAGCCGCGCGGATCAATCCGGATGGCTCCTTTGACCTGGGGGCTGTAACCGCAACGGCGAGCTTTCGCTTTGCCAAATGGTTGCCTGAATGGATGGCAAAGACCGGTGCCAAATTGATCATTGGTAAAGGCGGCATGTCATCAAAAGATTATAAGGACTATTTTGTGCCCAATGGGGCCGTCTATTTATCAACCGTGGGCTATGGCACAGGCGCCTTGTTGGGGCGCGGCGTTGAATGCGTTGAGGCGGTGCATTGGACCGAGGAATTGGGGCTGGCACAGGCGATGTGGGTGATTAAGTGCAAAAGGATGGGGCCATTCATCGCAGCATCGGACTTGGATGGAAACTGCCTTTTTGAGCGAGAAAATGAAAAGATCAGCCAAAACCTAGACCGCGTCTATGAAGGCACGAAACCTGCCGTCTTAAAGCGGTTCGGGGAAACCGACGACCGGAACGAGGAACTGATCGGATAGCCCAGATGGCGATCTGCACTTATAGGTTTCAAACCTGCAATCTATGGAAGATCCCGATTTTTAAATGTCAGGTCTGAATCGGACATGGCGAGCCAGAGATCTGCGTAGTTCGGTCGCGGCCAAAACCGGCTGCATCTGGACAGGTCAGTATGGTTTCACGCGCCCTTTGCTAAAATCGTCCGAGCCACGCATATATGACGGGCGATATTGTCAGACATGCGTAAAGTACCCGCGCGGCTTGGAGTCCACAGGGCCCGTTTGTTACTCTCAGAATGGCCGCGTTTCTCAAAAAGGCTGTTCGCATTCTACGTTTAAATTTGCTTATTCGCTTCAATTTCTAGGCGACCGATTGCAACGGCTTCCTGGATCGCGGTGTTTAAAGCGTCAAGCATTTGTGATTTTGGATTGTCACTGCGATAGATCAGGATCAATTGTCTGCTTGGGGCATCTTCCCCCAAAGCGATCCGTTTAACGGGCAGTGGATTGGGGCTTTGAACGCATCTTTTTGGAACGATTGAAACCCCGAGATTTGCCGCCACCATACTGGCGATCGATTCAAGACTTTCAAGTTCCATCGTTTCCTCGACTTGAATTTTATACCGCTGCAACCATTCGTCGATAAGCCGCCCCACAACGGCGTTACGGGTGAAGCGTATGAACGGGTTTTTTGCCAAAAGTTCTGTTGGTTCATCCGTTTGGGTGTTTTGCGAGGCCAGCAAATGCATGGCCTCAGTGGCAATGAACTTTGAGCCAATCGATCTTGGTAAAAACTCTGGCCGTGATATGATTGCAGCGTCTAATCTGCCCCTCTCAATTTCAGCGATAAGATTTAAAGTAAGCCCGGGATTCACGCGAACATGCACGTCATTGAAGCGTTTTTTAAGCAAATTTACGGTCAAGGGTGTTAACCCTGTCAATGTTGTCGGCAACGCACCAAGCGCAATTTCTCCTGATAAACCGGTATCTTCCAATACTGAGGGCACGATATCCTCATACGCATGAACGACCTTTCTGGCTTTCTTTACAATTTCTCGTCCAATTGGCGTTAATTCGGGGGTACGTTTTGACCGGTCAAATAAAGTAACCGCCCACTCATCTTCCAAAGCTTTCATTTGTTGGCTGACAGCCGCGTGGGTAATGAACACATCATCGGCGGCGGCGCTGAAAGTGTGGTTATTATCAATCGCGATAAGCGTTTTCAGCATTCTAATAGTCATAAACGAACCTATTTTTTATATTTTATATTACTGAACCTACTCAATTATATTTAAAATGTTAAGTTGAGCTTAACCTTTTTCGATGAGCAGGGGTTAAAACCTGCATGATCGATCGGGGTTGCAATTTATTCCTCTATAGATCTTTCTGAATGCCAAATTATGCCATCGCATTGGGTTTGAGGCGGCTGGTGTAAAGTTTTAAGGCGCGCAGTACTCTTGCCTGAAAACAAATTCTATTCGTGAATTTAAACACATAGATATTCTTAAGGCTGCAGGTAACGAAGCGGATAAGCGCGTTGCTTTAAACAAGAATATCCACCAAATTTATGCGTGACGCCGGATTTTCAACCGCTATTCCATTAATTTATCTTACAAAAAATGTAAATCTGTTTTGCTTTTATGTAGATTTACTTTCAGCTATCAACGAATAAGCGCGCTCTTGATAGGCCGCTTCACTCAAAACACGAGATCCGAAAGAACGCAAATGGCCGATTTCAAAGGTATGTTGCAACAGTCGAACCTTATTGGTGGCGCCTGGTGCAATGCTGATAACGGGGCGACGCTTGATGTTTGCAATCCCGCAAATGGTATCAAACTTGGCACTATTCCAAATTGTGGCGCTGTGGAAACGGGGCGCGCGATCACGGCTGCGTCTACGGCCTTCACCGACTGGTCATCCAGCGATTTAAGTTTTCGGGTTAACTTACTGCATAAACTGCATGATGCCCTAATGGACAATCAAAATCCACTGGCGCATTTACTGACCGCAGAGCAGGGTAAACCCTTAGCCGAGGCGATGGGCGAAATAGCGATTGGAGCGGCTTATATCCGATGGTTTGCCGAAGAAGTGCGCCGCGCCAAAGGCGAGATAATTCCCGCGCCCTCCCAAGATCGGCAGCTTTTGGTTACCCGCCACCCGGTGGGTGTGGTCGGGGCGATAACGCCTTGGAATTTTCCATCTTCGATGCTGGCTCGCAAACTTGGCCCTGCTTTGGCCGCGGGCTGTACGATCGTGGCCAAACCGGCAAGCGCCACCCCCTATTCTGGTTTGGCATGGGGAAAATTATGCCAAGATGTGGGATTTCCAAACGGGGTCGTCAATATCGTTACGGGATCTGCGCGCGCCATTGGCGCTGCGGTAATGGCCAGTTCTGAGATCCAAAAAGTCACCTTCACAGGCTCGACGGATGTGGGCAAAATTTTGATCCGACAATCTGCAGAAACGGTCAAAAAACTATCGATGGAATTGGGGGGCAACGCGCCTTTCATCGTGTTTGATGATGCTGATCTTGATGCCGCGATTGAAGGCGCGATGATCGCTAAATATAGAAATATGGGCCAGACCTGTGTGTGCACCAATCGATTTTATGTTCAAGCGGGCATTCATGACCGTTTTGTTGAACGACTGAAACGAGCAACTGAAGCTTTAGTGGTTGGCGACGGTTCAATAAGTGGCGTTGAGCAAGGCCCTTTGATCGATGAAGCCGCGGTTGTCAAAGTAGAGCAGATGATTGCTGATGCCGTGTCAAAGGGGGCTTTGGTGGTCTCTGGCGGATCGCGGCATAAGATTGGCAGCACCTTTTTTGAACCGACCATTATTTCCGGCGCGACCGAAAAGATGCAATTTGCCACTGAAGAAATATTTGGGCCCGTATCCGCTATTTTTAAATTTGAAACAGAAGACGAAGTGATCGCCGCGGCCAATGCAACAGAGTTTGGGTTGGCCGCCTATGCGTATACAAGCTTGCTCGGGCGCATGTTTCGATTAAATTCAAAGCTGCAATACGGGATGATCGGAATAAATTCTGGGTTGATCACGACGGTCGAGGCGCCCTTTGGCGGTTTAAAAGAAAGTGGTATGGGCAAAGAAGGTGGCAGCCAAGGGCTAGATGATTACATGTCTGTAAAATATATGTGCATCGCGGGCCTGACGGCCGGCCCTTGTGATTAATTAAGAGAACGCGGGCTTCCAGCCGAAGAATGATGCGAAGGGGTTTCAATGCGCGCAGCACTTATAAAAGCTTTTAACGAAGATCTCTCAATAGAAACAGTTCCAGATCCTGACTGCCCCGAAAATGGGGTGGTTCTTGAAGTCGCCGCTTGCGGTGTGTGCCGTTCTGATTACCACGGTTGGGTTGGTGGCCACCCGAAAGTCACGCCCGGTTCAATTCTGGGGCATGAATATTGCGGCACGGTTGTTGAGGCGGGCCCTCGGGCAACTTATAGCATTGGAGATAAACTGATCGCCCCCTTTATTTTGGGCTGTGGAAGTTGCGGCGCCTGTCAGATGGGCGCCTCAAACACGTGCGAAAGCGCGATCGTACCGGGCTTTGGAACCCCTGGCGCTTATGCCGAGTTTGTGGCTGTGCCCTTCGATCATAATCTTGTGCATTTACCCGAAAACATGTCACCCGCGCTCGCCGCAGGTCTTGGATGCCGCGTAACAACCGCTTGGCACGCATTAACCGACAGGGCCAATCTGCGCGCGGGGGAATGGGTGGCTGTTCATGGCACAGGCGGAATTGGCTTATCCGCTTTATTGCTCGCAAAAATGTTAGGCGCACGCGTGGTGGTGGTGGATGTTGTAGAAGAAAAACTGGCGCATGCGCGGCACTTGGGCGCGGATGCGGCCGTCAACGCCTTGCAGGGCGATGTCGCGGCAAAGATCCGCGACATAACTTCTGGCGGCGCGCAAGTCTCGATTGAGGCGCTTGGGCATGAAATCACAACGAATGCATCCGTTGAATGCCTTGCAACTTTGGGCCGGCATGTTCATGTTGGCATGCCGTCAGGCGATGGCATGATGCATATCAACATGCGGGCAATATATGCCAAACAACTTGCATTTTACGGAACAAGAGGCATGCCCGCTTGGAAATATCCGTCATTGCTAAGCATGATTGAGCGTGGCGATGTTGACCTAAGCCCAATGCTTGATCGAGAAATTTCGCTTTCAGCGGCAAGTTCTGAACTGCGCGCAATGAGCGGCCCAACCCCTCCGGGAACGGCAGTGATCACCGCATTTTCGGGGTAAAAACACGTATATCTCGAGCTTGGCCTTAAATCAAAACCCGATATCTAGGGTGGTTAAAATATTGATCCAAGGGCAAAAGATTGGTCTTTCCCTTTGCGAAAAGCTCAAATTTCAACGGCCCAGCGCTGACTTCGAGGTGACAGATCTTCGCCCGCGGGGTAAACAATAAAAATAGCCCTTTGGAACCCATAATATTAAATGAGCGATACCCCGAAAATAGCACCAACGCGCACTATTCGCGGGGTTGACCTATGGGAAACATGGCTTTCTGCAGAACACCAAATACAAATGTTGGCGGATATAAGACGTATTGTGTCACAAGCGCCTCTCTTTGAGCCAGTCACTCCATCCGGGAAAAAAATGAGCGTCCGAATGACATCTGCTGGCCTCTATGGCTGGGTCACGGATAAAAGGGGCTACCGATATCAGCCAAACCATCCAATCGGTACGAAATGGCCCCCTATTCCCCAATCTGTTTTAAACGTCTGGCATACTCTGTCAGGCACGAGCCGCAGCCCAGATTGTTGTTTGGTTAATTTCTACCAAACTGGCGCCCGCATGGGGTTGCATCAAGATCGCGATGAGGCAGACTTTGAGCAACCCGTC
>Ga0209251_1001407_pt1 | contig 18495 bp, 12 predicted proteins | sample SaaInlV_100m_DNA_6_FD_184665 | JGI IMG/M metagenome (GOLD analysis project Ga0209251, IMG submission 184665) | Marine microbial communities from expanding oxygen minimum zones in the Saanich Inlet - Saanich Inlet SI073_LV_10m_DNA (SPAdes) (version 2) | ecosystem: Environmental > Aquatic > Marine... | reverse complement strand
AGTAATTTGACGACGTGCCATCTTCAACATCTCATTAGCAGAAGTATTTGCTTTTGCTAATTTATTTGCCCAGATCATATCAGACAATTTTACTTCTTCGCCATTAGCAATACATTTACAAATAAATTCCAGTCGTAGTCTGTATTGTGTAGATAACATATGCCACTCATTTCCACTTAAGTATTTAGAGCCACTATGATTTTTGAACCCTTACAGAGTCATCGTACTAGGTTTTTATGGATTTGTCAACCAGTTAAAATTAATTACTGCTCTCATGGGAGCATTTGTGTGGTATTCAGGACAGTGAGAAAAGTTATTTGGGAAAATCACAATTCTATTCTTAATAGACTTAATTTCATCTCCTGTTTTAAATAGCGTTTTGCCATTATTTGTGTTAATATAGTAAATTGCCGTCATACCATACCCACTCTCAGGTTGAGGAACATCAATATGCCATCCAGATCTCATAACCGTCTCTTTACATAATGTAGCGTTTATTTTTACTCTAGTAAGTTGTTTTGTAGTAATATTTAATTTTTTTATAAAAGGTAAAATAATTTTATAGTCACTTTCTTGATCTCGACTGTTTTTGGGATTTTTTAGATGTTTAGTGTATATGAGATTTACTAGTTGTCTGTCATATAGAGGATCTATCAATACTTCGGCAGAATAGTTATCTTCTACAAGAGACCTCCCACACGTCCATTGGAAATTACCGCCTAAAATGTATGTTTCTAGACTTTCGGCAATATCGCTATCCAAAAAATTATCAATAATCGTTATTTTATCAAGTTCGTACATAATCAACTTTTTTTGCCATTTTATGGCAGAGAATTTTTTTCGGAATTCTGGTATTCAAAAACCGAATTTTAGTTTAGGTAAATCAAAGGAGCAAAGATTTTTACCTCAGCAGGTTTGACGCTCACATAGGCACCGTTGTTCTCCATCTTGGTTTCAGCGGGTTTGATACTTATCTGAGCAGTTTTACTCTGTGCTAATGAAGCTTCTGTTGGACTAACAGTCATTTTAGCGGTTTTACCGTACTCAATGACTGCTTGCTTCTCATCTATGTTAATAGCACCCAATTTAGCACCAGTGGTTACACTGAACTTATTTTTGTCAGTTAGTTCTAGTGATGCTAGTTGTTTACCAATTTCAAACTTGTAACCGCCTTTGAGTGCTTTGAACTCTACATTACTACCAGTGTCTACTAGTATAGACGGGAACTTTGTTGATTTCGGTGCTGCTACCTTAAGAATAAAATTCTCTTGCTGTGATGACTTAACCCCTTTAACTTCTTGACCTTTGACTTCAGTTTTTGCTTTGCCATCAATAATTTGTGAAAACTTACCTTTGATTGCCCAGGCAGCATCTTTGTCTATATTTACGTTATAATGTCCTTCAGTACCTAATGTATAGTCACCCTTAACACCAACAGTGTAGTCGCCATTAACCGTGTAAGTTACTGATCCAGGAGTATCGATACTGACATTAGCACCTTTCTTTTTCTGCTTAACCTTGAATTCTCCTGGTCCTTCGCTATACTCACCACCACTTAGATTTTTATTTAAGAATGCTGTGTTAATTTCACACGTACCACCATACATGTTGATCTTGCCACCATTCTCACCCGCTTGGATGTTGATGTCTTTACCTGACTTTAGATTCAGTGTACTGGAAGCATTGATAGTAACGTTGTCTCCTTTGACAGCACAATCACCACCGATAGCTTCAATATGTACAGCACCATAGACTTTCAGTGAATATGATGGCAGAGTGTCTTCACTGACGTTACCATCTTCATCCGCTTTTTTATTAATAGTGCCACCATCATCACGACCAGTGACTTCAATAGCAATAGACTTTGATTTCTGTAATTGTGCTTGTGTATTGACTACAAACTTACCACCACAACCAGACTGTCCTGGTTGACCAGCAGAAATTGTAATATTATTGTTGTTATCAATATGAAATGCTGTCTTTCCATTGTACAAAGCAATGCCACAACTCCCATCTGAAGCTTCATAGGCAGTACACATTCCCCAAGTACCCATTGCCTGAGAAAATGTAGGTGTAGGTCCCTCTGCCCAGTAATTCTTACCTAGGTCACTATCAGTAGTGAACCCATTATTCACTTGCTTCGCTGTCTGTTCTGACGGTGGTTGATTTGTTGAGTCTGGCATTATCTACACTCCTTAAGGACAATCAATGTATTTGCCTGTTCCGATCTTGGCATAACCTTGATCTTCATATGTCTTAGTATCTAGACATGAAATAGATGGCAGTACTCTGGCACCAGAACCACCACCGCCTATAATTCTAACGTTTGGCATCTCATTCCAAGTGGATGTTCTATCTGTAGGTTGAACACTAATTAGATATCCTCTCTCATCGATGACAGCAATTGCTCTGTCAGCAACACCATCAACATAAACATCAGGTGTTGAAGTATATCCAATACCAGGACTAATAATGGTATACGAGTCAATAATACATCTCAGTTCAGGATTCTGGTTGATATTATATCCTGTACCAGTTCTAGTAACACGGATCTCGGAGACCTTACCGCTACCATCTAGTAGTGGGATACCAGAAGCACCATATCCAGGACCAGTAATGATTACCTTAGGAGGGAATACATAAGGACAACCTTGCTCAATGATAGGAATACTAATAATCTGTCCCGAATCATCTGTAATTGGTTTGCCAGCAATAGGTTTATCGAAGCATGGTTTCTTAGGATTGATAATGATAGGATCATCAGAAACATTTTCGTCGGTGATAACAACATCAGTGAAAGCAGTAGTACCATTGACTAGGAAGGTGAGAACTTCATTGCCTTCTGATACTTTATCATCAGCAATATTAACGTAAACAGTTGCTTGATTCTCAATGATGGTGAACGTACCAAACAATGTCTCGGAGTCAAAGTCTTCTTTAGTAATGTTGAGACCATATAAGGTGTACTGTAGCAGTGTACCGCTAGAAATGTTTGTTGTATTAATAGTGTAGATGATAGTTTCACCCTCTTTATACTCAAACTTGTCTGCTGATACCCTGAAGGTAGGTGTAACTGAAGTATCAATTAGTAGTTCACTAGCAATAACAACTTGAGTTGATACATTATCAATCAGCACATCATCGCCATTGCTATCAAGATATGATACCAACACAAAGTTAAAGTATTCTTTATCCTCAGTCAGTCCATCCTCAGCAATAGTTAGTGGGATAATACACTGACCATCTATAATCTCTAATGGAATAGCATCAACATCAACGCTAGATTCTAACCTAGTACCAACAATATCTCTTCGGGTGATATCACCTTCCAATCTATACTTGAAGTTAGTTCCGTCTGGAATGTTTAGAGATCCAACGGTGAAGGTAACAGTCTCTCCCTCTCTTACATAGTTTACATCAGATGTAACTGACCAGAAAGGATCGTTACCTAGACTATCACTAGCACCTAAGATATAGGCATCAGCATATGCTGGAGTATTATCAAGGAAGAATGTAATAGCTTCTAGTTTGTCTTGATCATCATCGGTGTTAGTAGCAATCTCTACTGCAACTTCAGCAGTACCGTCAGTCAGTAGACTAAATGTACCAGTCAATCCACCAACAACATCATCAGCATCAATATCTCCCTCTAACGTGAAAGTATATGGACCATAGTTAACTACATTTTCTGTAGTGATGGTGTAGATAATCTTTTCACCTTCTTTGTAGAAGGTCTTATCTGTAGTGACACTATATTGTGGCAGAATGGGTGTGGTATCTCCAACAGGTTCTGATGGAACAATAGGTGCTGGGAGTGTGATTGATGGTGGAACAAATGGTATTGGAGGAGTACCTGGAGCGACAGGAGTGGTGGGACTATTACCCGTAGAATCATTGAAGTCTAGGATAGTACACTTCTTAACGTTACCACCAGGGAAAGATGTTCCTAAACCTTCTGGTGTCATGTTAGGTTCCAACTTAATGAAGAATGATTCTTCTCCTTCTATCTCACTATCTTTATAGGTTTCAAATACAATTGTTCTTACGTCAGCACCAGGAGCAAACCCGATACTCTTTCCATTAAAGATCTTATCATAGTCAACACCTTTAGTAGCAGTGCCACCCAAGATAGACATGGTGAGACTAGATGGTAGGCTAATGTTACCAGTTCTAGTGATAGTAAAGACTGCTTGTTCTCCTTCTGTTACTTCAACATTCTCACACGTATAAGAAATTATTAAATCAGATGGAAGTACGTTAGGTTCATTAGGATCTGGTTTTGAATCTGGATATGTACCACCAATAAAGAATACATCTGTATCTGGTAAACTATCTAATGCTGACGTATTCTTTGCTTCATCACACACATACGTAGAACCATCCAGAGGACCATCTTCAAGATCAGCAATTAGTTTGTCCAACCAATCTTCTGTTTCTCCTGTACCACAATCAATACATTCTTTCTTAATCTTCTCACACTTAGCACCAGGACCATCACAAGAGATACCTAGAAGATTAAGCACCTTAGCAACAGCGTTACCAATAATATCTAAAGGTGATGCCAAGGCAGATAGAATTTGTTGAAGAGGACCGAGAACTTTACCAAGAAGATCCTCAATAAATGCCATCAACTGATTAAGTATACCATCGACTACGTTATCAACCAAGCAAGCAGCATTGGAGTAAGCATCCATCAGATAACCTAGGAGCAAGTCAGTCAACCAACTAGCAATCCTCTCGGTAAAGTCTGCCATCTCACAACCAAGATCATCCAATACATCATTGATAGTATCAAGAATTGGTTTGATCCTACTCTCTTTTTTAGTGATAGGTTGGAATGGTTCGATACCTAGATCAGGATTGACTGGTCCTGTATTTGTATTACCTAAAGCATCTTCGGCAGCAACATCAGTGTACAGAATTAGATCAACTAACTTATCAACACCTTCACGTACTAGTTTAACGATCTCTCCTTTGACTCGGGCGATGAAACTTTTGACAAGACGAACTGCCTTGTTAACATACTGCATTCCGTGGTCAATATAACTATTAAGTTCTCCACTTATCTTACTAACATAGAACGTTCCAATATTTCCACCTGATTGCTGAGTTGCTTTCAGCATTTGACCGATGATGGATGATAATCCACCCTTCATGTCATTTTCAGAACCACAATTAGGATTAGCAATTTCTACACATACTTTATTGCCTGTCGGATTAGTTGTAGACTCTTCAGCAAACAATCCATTGAATGCTGCTGGCATTTGACCAGGAACAGCAGCGGCAATCAACCCTGCTTCACCTGGTTTTGTTAGTCCCTTATCTTCAGCAGTGGTACTCTCTGCTGGTTTATCACCCTTCCTCTTCTCAACCGATGCCTGCGCTTTTTGGGTATTAGGGTTAACGCCAGGCTGCTGGTACGTTACGAATCCTTTCTCTGTACCACCAGGATTAGGATCTTTCTCTACGTTTTCTAGTTTTGTAGCACCAGCAGTGTGTCCAATCGATCCCATGATGATTGGTTTCTGTCTATCATTATCTACATAGAATCCCATAACCCAGTTACCTAGGTCCAAACCTACGCTAGCACCAGTCTTACCACCATCACTGAATGGTGTAGTGACAGGCATCATTACCTGTGCCCAAGGTAACTCAGCAGAAGGAGTAGCTTCACCACTCTTCAGGTGCTGACCGATAATTCTTACACGATACCTACCAGAGTTCTTAGGGTCTTCGTGTTTACTACTTTCAACTTGTCCAATCCACCATGAAAATCCATCAGCACCAATCTGGTGAATAGGAAATAGTGTAGATAGTGCTGGATCCATATCACTTCACGTTGCTAGAGTAGTCTTTCATGCCGTAAATATCTCGTATCAATTCAAGTTTAGTGGTACATGTGCTACTATTTAGGAAGACATTGTTATGTGATAGAGCAGAGATTAAATATGTACCACTATTCTCTCTATCTAGTTTATCTTTTTCTCTCGTAGTTTCAGCTGACATGTTGGGCAGCAAGACTTTAATCTTATCACCAACTTTTAGTTCCATGTTACCTGGAACTGTTACCTCTAGTTTCTGATTCTCCATGAAGTATCTTCTAGCAATACTTTGAGCAAGCCAATGCTTCTGGTAGTCTGGATAGTTTGATCCACTTTCACCACTATTATCTCTCTCGTCTGGTGATCCTGGTGTCTCCTCACTGTGCCATGTTTCGTGATCAACTAATACAGTCATGACTCTAGTAGGATTGATAGACAACTGTTCTTGTGTTGCCCCCAACTTTTCTTGGCTACCTAGGTGTGCCATAGAATCAAAATTTTCTTTTAAGTTATATCTAAACTCTTCGTAGAATCCAGTAGACCAATTGTAAGTAACAACATGACTAGCAAAAGTACCACTCCTCATCTGATCTAGCATGTCAACCTCATTAGTGAACTTATATTCTTCGATAACTAAACGTTCTGGGTTGTCTTGATTTGGTTTTGATTCATAAGTAGCGACTTCTTTTTGTCCTCTAAAGTCATCATCACCTGTACTAAAATAATAATCAATGGAGTTAAAGTTAAATCCAGCACGATTCTCAAAGAATAAAAATCCTGCTGTTCCTGATGCTTTACTGGTGTCTCCAGAAAGTCCACTCGTACCACCCTTAGTTGTTTTATCGGTATCGCCCGTTGCTGCTTTTGATGATTGTGGTACTGCTTTCTGTGATACTGATTGAATAATATGATGTGCTTTCTTTCCATTAGGAAAGAACTGTACCTGATACTTTGCTCTTTCTTTAAAAACTTCTTTCTCTGTATTCAAATAATTTTTAAGAATATCTTCCACGATCATATCGGGAGTTCCTTTTAAAAGTCTTGTTAACCTAACACCTTCATTATATAATGCTTCTTTAGATACTAGTGCTAGATTATAATTTTGCATGCTCTTTGTGAAAGTTCTATTGTAAATCTTCCACACATATAATTCATATTCAAATTCTACTTCTTCTACATCAACAACCTTGATTACTACTCTTTCTCCACCTTGAATAGGAATATTAGAAATAAAGTTGCCGCCACCATCAGCGACATTTAAAACTCCACTGACAAATGGGTTAAAAATATTTTCATAGTAAGCAAAACCTACACTACCTTTAGTGAAGTTATACTTGTCTCCAGTAACACTATAAAGTGATACCTCTTTGAGATCAATAGATTTTGTTGATTTATTTGCCATAATTAGGGTCTATATGTTCCATAAAAGGTCGTGACTCCACTTGGGTCGAATAAAGCAAAAGAAGAAGGCATTCCGACAGGAACGACTGGTTGCTGTTGGGTTTGTGGGGTTTTTACTAAAGCAGGGATAGCAGTGATAGCAGTGGTGGGCCCACCACTACCAGCAGCAGCTGCTGTAAGCGGAGTAGCACCAGCACCTAATTGTGGTCTAGCTCCAGCAGGTTGTGGAGATTGTGGAGTTGCTGCTGTATGTACTCCAGGAGCACTTAATACATGACCACTAGCATATGTAGCGATGACAGCATTATGGAATCTATCTGTTCCCTCAACATGTAAATGAACAGCACTACTACCAGCAGCAGAAGGACTACCTGGTAAACCACCTTGTGTACCAACCATTGTTCCTGGTGATACAATCTGACCATCTAATTGATGTTGAGCGTTATCTACGTGATAATAATGGCCAACAACTTTACCTGTGGTTGGATCCTCAAAATTAATACCATGTTGATCAGTTTTTTTATACTTAACAGGACCAAATCCAAGTGGAGTATACAATCTTGCCCCAAGTCCATCACTACCATCACTAGGACCAGAAGCACCGCCAATAAAATAGTCACGAACTTTCATACCACCTCTAGTATCTTCATGTCCATGATGTAATTGAGTGTTAGCAACAGTAGAACCTGATGCCAGTGCTGTTGGTGTGCCTCCACTAAGAGATAAAATACCAGTCTCATTTCCTTTTGGAGCAGCAGATATACTACCAGTAGGAACAACAGGACTACCACCACCAGTACCTTTTTTTACCTTTGATTTTTTCTTCCCGAAGTAAGATTCAAAATCAAATCCATCATTAGTAGCAGCAGCTGCTGGTTGTCCTCCAAAAATAGAAGAAGCAACAGTAGCAGGTAATCCAAACGCAGGAACTAACGTATTAAGAACAGGTTGAATGACAGGCTTCAACATGCTAGAGATGCCACCCAAAGCACTCATCGCTTTAGATAGCAGTCCAACTAGTAAACCACCACCAACTTTTGATGGTAGTTGCATGACCTGTGCCATAGGATCAGCAATAGAAGAATCTCCAGCAGATTGTTGTGCCTTCTTGAAGGTATCAGCAACAGCGTTGTTTCTATTGAGTGGAATAACACTACTACCTGGTGATAGCGTACCTGTAGTAGGTTTGGTAACAATACCACCTTCTGATAGTTTTGTTGCTGGTAGACGTGGAGCAAATCCTCCTCCACCAAACATGCCACCACGTTCACCAACACCTTTAGATGCCCATGGTGAAGCAGAGTTCATCGGTTGTGGACCGACAGGACTACTGTATGCTTTTGATTGTGGTGTAATTCCTCCCCCTTTACCTAGTCCACCTTTTTTTCCACCAAGGAGTCCTTTAACTCCTTTCAATATTTTACTAAGAAGTCCGCCCTGATCTGATTCTGATAGACCAATATTATCTTCTTGATTGCTTAAGTCTTCTGTTGCTCCAATAGAATTTAATTCTTCTTGAGTTTGAGCATTCTCTTGTTGTTCTCTAAAATTATTTAACTTTTCTTTTTCAATTACTACTTCTTGTTCTTTGATATCATTATCCATATCAAAGTAGTTTTTGATTGCTTCAAATACCCCAGTAAATTTATTTAATTTAGAATTAGTTTCGGATTTTTTACTTACACTTTTTTGTTCTTCTGCTTGGAGAGCAGATAATCTATTGGAAATTAAACTAAAAGAATCTGATACTTTTGATAACAACTTTTCTAAAGTTGACTGCTGTGGTGTTGATGCTTGAGCATTAGCATCACCATAATCCATTGGATCAGTGTAATCGCTAGCGCCACCACTATCAGGTGTTATTGGTTCTTCTGCTGGTCTAGTAGATTCATCTATAGAAGCACTAAATCTCTGTTCCTTTGTAAGTGATGGATCTTGTGATGCTTTTGGATCTTTTGAGAATGCGCCTTGTAATCTACGCTTTCTATCTCCACCAAACTCAGATCCCAATGCTTTAGCAAAGAAACTATTTTTAATACTGGACTTTCTTTCAGTATCTTTTGCTTCTAGATCATTTAATCTATTGATATCTTGAGCAGTTGCTTTGCCTTCGGCGTCTTTTTCCTTTAATGATTTTATTTCTTCTTCACGTAATTTTCTTTCATCCCCCGCCATTCCCGCAGCAGATTTAATCTTACCAGCAACCATTGCTCCAAGATTAAGGGAAGGATTCGCTTTTGAGTATGATACAAATCCGTGTGCCATACTAAGAAGTCATGGTGATCATCACTATTTAGGACCCTGCCAAGCGTTGTTGTTGTGCTAGCTTCATCCAATCAACCTGACCTGTTTCTGTCATTGGAAATCCAGGGATGAGAGAAGGAGCTGGTTGGGGAGGAGTACCCGCTGCCCCTACTATTGGCATGATAACGATAGGGGTAGGAGCAGCTACTGGTGGTGGTGTAGCAGGAGCAGGTGCTTGGGGAGCAACTGGTGATACACCACTATCACTAATACCAAATTCGGTTTTCTTCTGTTCTAAGCGACCACCCATCTCACGAACAGTGATAGCTCCATCATTGTTGGTATCTAACGCCTTATTATGAGTATATGAATTTCCATCAGCTCTAGTATACAATTTAGTGTCTGGATCTTTAGTAGCATAATTGGGAGCGATAACAGTGGCATATAACTGACCAGCACCAGCACCTTTCGGCAACTTTGCTTGATCAAAAAATTTCTCAACATACTTCATCTGTTGTGCTCTAGTCATACCTAGAAGAGCACTAGTTGTTGTTCCTAAACCTCTAGCAGTTGAAGGGATAAACTGAATCAATCCAGTAGCACCAGTTTTTTCATTAACTGAATGTGGGTCTAATCCAGATTCTGATGCCATCAATGCTAGAAGATCGCCCTCTTTGATTTGATATTTTTGTGATAATCGGGTAACTTCTGCCAAGAATTCATGGTCATTACCAACTCGGTCAGCAGCGGAACCAGATAGTGTCATACCCATCGCTCCACCAGAACTAGAAGATGAATCAGCATTAGTATCATCAGCATCTTTACCCTTGAGGAAGTCTACTAATCTACCAAGCAATCCTTTCTTCTCGTCCTTCATATTACTCTGGTTTCCGTCAGGAATACTCTGCCCGATCTCAACTGTTGTTGGCAGTGTAGGTAAACCAATCTTCTTGGCAATAGGATCAGTAATCTGTCTCACCATGTTTTCCACAGGGTCTGCCCATGTACCAGCACGTTTAGTAACCTCTCTCATTGCTACAATCATAGGAGCAAGAGATTGAAGTGGATTATTCTCTGGGGTAATAACCATTTCATCACCCGCTTCACCTGTCATAACATTAGCGTTGGATCCAACAACGCCACCAGCCGACATTTTAACTATCTTGCCGTTATCGTCTAACTTATATCCTTCAGGGACGCCACCAAATTTATCTAGACTGGATTCAGTTGTACTTTTCGGAGATGCTCCAAGCACTTGAAGTTGATCAGTAAAAACTTTAGATAATCCTTCGCTCTGTGTTTGACCACCAATATTAATAATTTTCTGGGCAAGATGTAAGGGGGATTTTTGGTATTCTAATTCTTTTTGTAATTTGGCATTTATACCTGTAATAATTTTCTCTCTTTCTTCTGGAGATTTTTTATCTACTTTCTCTTTAAGACGATTTAATCTTTCTTTAGGAGTTCCAAAAGCTGTATTAATAGATTTTTCAATGGCATATTCGCCAGCCATTTCAAGAGCAAGACCAATACCAGCACCTTTAATACCATTGACAATACCACCAGCAGTAATCTTAGGGAATTTAAATCCTTTTGGTAGAGAAATGCCACCAGGAGCAGTAGGTTTTGCTAATGGAGTTCTTGCTCCTTTAATATCTAATGGAGATGCCCCCTTCAAACCTGGGGAAGATTTTCCTTTTAACCCAGGAATATTTTTAAGTTTTGATTTGCTCCATCTTTTTAATGCTTGACCGAATTTACCAGGATTTTTTATTCTTCTTCCCCACTTACCAGTTGCTCGTTTAAAATTCTTAAATAATTTACGCCAATCAAATCTTATACCTCCTCCTCCTCCTTTTTCCTTAGTACCTTGAGACATCTTTGCAAAGTCACTAAGATCTTCACCTTGATCTGTCTGATATTCTTCTGCTGCTGCCTGTGCTTGATCTGCTGCTTTTGCTTCTACCGTCAGCAGTTTCTTTTTACTGGCATTAATATTTTTTTGAAGTTTATTACCTGACTGTAGTTTGTTTTTTAGATCTTCTAAAGTTTTTTCTAATGTATCCGTTCCTTCTTTTTCATCAGGACCTTTGCCTTTAGTCTTGAGAAGACTATCAAATTTTTTATCAATCTCGCTAATTTTTTTAGTGAGATTATTAATATCACCATCAACTTTTTGTTCCTGAGGTTTACGAATAGTTCTGGAACCAAAGATACCAGCATACAACCTTTGTTGCTGAGTGAGTGCTGGATCAAGGGTAGCATCAGGACTGGAAGAGAATGTACCTCTTGTTCTAGCAATAGCATCACCACCTAACTCATTACTTAATGCTCTCTTAAAATAGAATCCTTTATCTTGCTGAGGCATTCCTGCCTCGTTTGCCATTCTTCTGATATCAGCAGCGCGCTTGAAAGCATTCTTAGTCTTATTCAATAAGAAAAGACCAGTATTTTCTGCTGGTTTTACGTTACGTGATTCTTTGTATGTAGAGTTGCCTGTTGGTGTTACAACTCGTCTTATTTTTACGAGAGATTCTTTTTGTTTTCTTTGTTTTTGTGGAGCGGGAGCAGGAGGATTTTGAATGCTATCTACTAAAGGATTAAGAAGATTATTAGTAAATGCATCTGCCATCCTTTCGGCAGTAGATTTTTTCGTTGCTGTAGAAATTACACCACTTCTACGTGGTACTTTAATTCTTTTAGGTGCTGATAATTTTACCTCAGGTGTTGATTCAAAGGGAGCTTCAATCTTAATAACAATTGGTTCATCAACTGTTGTCTGCTCTACCTCTACAACCTCTACCTCAACAGGTATATTTTCTGGTTCTGGTTTAGGTTCATCATATAAGTAAGCATCCTTCAGGAATTGATAATAATCAATCATCACCTGATAGGATTCACCACCACCAGGCATATGCATTTGAGGATACCCTCGGGGATCCTTCTTCATGTTAGAAATAATTTTCTCTGCTTCTCCTAGAGAGCAGTCAATTAATTTAGAATACGATGTGCCACCAGCATCCGTACCACCAGTTAACTTTGCTTTCAGTCTATCATACTGAGCATCACTAATCTTACCACGATACCATGGTTGATCTCTGTCTAGTATTCCTGATGGTGGAGTGGGAAGACTCATCGTTGTGCCTGCTGTGCTTTCCTTTGTTCTTCTTGTTCTTTAATCCATTGATTCAGAAGGGAAATGTATACTGTCCTCTCCCACGGCATCATATTTTCAAGCTCTGTCAAGCTATATTTATGGTGCTGCATAAGGGAGAAGTTTGTCCTATAATAGTTTTCTAAAGTATTATAGAACATGCTCACCCGAAAAAAGACTGTAAACCCTCCAACGTATAGGTCGATTCAACTTCTGTCTTTGGATTAATTACTTTGAACTCGTGCTTAAGTGACGGCATAGTCTCAAAGAAAGTTTGTACTAACTCAAACTGATTCTGTGTCATACCTTCTAAGAAAGCAACAACTTCGGATCGTTTCATGTCTGAAGCATCCCACACTTCTTCTTTCTCAAAAATTTGATCTACACAATCAGCAACCAATTCAAATACATCATCCGTTGAATCTAAATTGGCATTAAGTAGCGTGATATTAACAAACTGTTTGAACCCAGGATATTTCATGACAATACCAACGTCATCAGTTAGCATAATTTTTCTGTCATGTCCCTCGGGTTTAAAAACTTCAATATCATCAATACTAATATCAACTGTGACTTGTGTCTCTCCATCATCTTGACACGTTACTTTCATCTTAATCTCTTCCCCAGCAGAAACTGCTCTAATCTTAAGAAATAGATACTCAAGATCAAAAGATGCTAAACTCTCAACTTTTACTCCACGTGTCTGTATACAATTATTCAGGGTTTGTTTTACTGCCGTCTCAATTTCTTTGGCATCTTCAGATTCCATAGCAAGAAGTAATACTTTCTCTTCTTTCACTAGGAATGGTCTATACTTAATTTTTTTTCCTGTTGAAGGGAGTGCTACGTCATACGTTGGCACAGATAAGGTGGGCAATGGCATAACGATAGATAATATGTTTAATTATTTAGATCGACTTTTTTGAGTAAAAAATAGCGGGAAAAATTTTCCAAGTTTCGTGGAATCAACCAGCAAATTTTCTGATGTCATTATAGATGATACTATACTTACTGTAGTAAAAGTTAGCAGTGACTTTAGTTACTTGGGATGCTCCATAGGATAGAGGCACAGCATCGATAGCATAAGGGAAGCAATCAATCAATGTGTACATCATAGATGCTCTACTATTAGCAGCACTCTTTCCTTTTTCAGTCTTTGTGATCGTAACATTACACTGATATTGATCAGGATACTTGAGACGAATAGATTTTTCTCTGCTTCCTAGAGTTCCCGTTTCTGATTTCAAAGCAGCGAGCTTAGCATTTTCTTTCGTATAGTCTCCTGTTTCCTTCATCACATCAAAGCCACCCGAATCAAATTCATTAAAAATGTATCCATGCCAAGCATTTAAAAACTTAAGTGGTGTCATGTTAGCATCACACATCCATCCTAGTTGAAAGTCTGTGTATAACTTGGATGTGGCATAATTAATCTGCCCTTCACCTAATCTAACGCCAGTTAGGTTTCCTGTTGCTGCTTGTACATTAGGAAGTTGTGCTTCTTCACAAAACATCTTAAGTACATCAGCAGCATTACTTCCTTCCACATTTTCATCAGTATCGGCGGCAGAAGTGGACCCCTTACCAAAATCTAGTCCAATTTCCCCAAATCTCTCTCTAATATCTTCGTGTGCAGTTTTATTAAACTGGAAGACAACATCAAAGTTGTTGCTGTATGACATACCACCCTGTTGGGCGATAACATCGACGAATTTTGCTAGTCCCTTTGTTGATGCCACGCTAAATATGGATAGTTGGTCCAACTATATTTATCATGGCATATTCAGGTGTTTATAAACCAACTAACCCCAAAAAATATAAGGGTAATCCAACCAGGATAGTCTTTCGTTCTTTGTGGGAAAGAAAATTTATGTATTTCTGTGATCATAATGACAGTATTGTGGAGTGGGGTAGCGAGGAAGTAATCATTCCTTATCGTTGTCCTACTGATGGAAGAGTACACAGATATTATCCTGACTTCTACATTAAAGTTGTATCTAAAACTGGTGTCATAAGTAAGTATCTCATTGAGGTTAAACCAAAGAAGCAAACCAAACCACCGAATGATAAACCAAAAAAGAAAACTGCCTCTTGGAAGAGGGAAGTCCTAACATACGCTAAGAACCGCGCTAAGTGGGAGGCAGCAGAGGACTTCTGTGAGGACAGGCAGATGAAATTTATTATCCTCACGGAAGATCACCTAGGAGTCTAAAATGGCCACTGGATTTAAATCCATCCAACGTAACACAGTAAATTCTGACGCTGGTTACGAGACTTTGTTCGAGAAGATAACTAAGAAGACAGAAGGAGAAAAAAAACCACTGTCGTGGTATCGTGCTGCTGTTAAATCAGAATCAAAAGCATATGGTACAGATAGTTCACGATATATTTCAGCAGAGAAAAGAGATAGCACTGGTTCTGGTAATGAACAGGATCAAAACATGGTCCGTCGTTATGTAGTAGCAGGACACCTGTATATGTTTGAGTACAAGGCAAAGTCAAGATGGTTGCCTTACTATGATAGATTTCCTCTTGTCTACTGTATTAAGTCTGATAAAAATGAATTTTATGGAGTGAATCTACACTACATGTCTGTCAAACGTAGGATTATGGCAGTCAATAAACTACTCAAGCATAATCGAATTGAATTTCCTAAGAAGTGCTTCCATAAATACTTGCACTCACATGTAGACGGATTCTATCTTGATCTCGCCAGTGCTGAATGGGACACTGCCATTCTGTTACCTACCGAGGACTTTGTAAAAGATGTGAACGGTCGTGTCTTTCCCTATCCTAAAGAGGATGTGTGGAAGGAAACAAATGATTCTTTCTATGATAACATCAAAGCACAACGAGTCATCGAAGGGTATGCCAAGAAATCAAGCAAAGAAATGGTAAAGTAAATGGCAGAAAAACTTAACTTTATTAATACAAAAAGTCAGATTCAATCAGCATCTCGTCTGCAATATCCGTCAAATATTTTTAGTAATTATACGGACTACGTTAAGTTTGATTTTTATAAGTACCAAGGACCTTTCTCTGGTGATGGTAAGGGAAAAACTACTGATATCAATGGATTGTCTCCCGACTTACAAAAATATAACCAGTCAGATGGTCAGCAATATAAAAAATACTCAGGTGTAGAACCTATTCTGATGTACATGCCAGAAGATATCTCAACTGGATATCAAACTGACTGGACTGGTAAAGGTTTTAGTAACATTGCTGCTGGTCTTTTGAAATCCAGCGGAGCAGCTAATGCTGGAAATGGTGCGGGAACTATCGATGCCTTTGTGTCAGCTCTATCTACTGCTGGTGGAGCAGCACCAACAGCAGTAGCTCAAGGAATTTCTACTGGAATCAATGCTCTTGGTGCTGGTGATGTATCAACTGAAGATGTACTCCAAGGATCACTCGGAGTTGTATTAAATCCTAACACAGAACTTATGTTCCAGGGATTCAAACTAAGATCATTTGGTTTGAAGTTTAAGATGGCTCCCCGTAATGAAAAGGAAGCACTAGAAATTAGAAAAATTATTGGTACATTTAAAAAAGTATCACTTCCAAATTATGGACAAGAACCAGGAGGTATTAGTGATTTATCTAAAGCACTGAAAAATGCTTTGGGTAAGCAAAAAGGAAGAACAAATAATAACTACATTGGTGTTCCTGGACTATGTACCGTTCAATTTATGAAAGGAAATGTATTACATCCTTTCTTACCACAGTATAAAGTATGTGCTATTACTGATGTTAGTATCAACTACACACCAGATGGTACTTATTCGACGTTAACTGATGGTTCTCCAGTTGCTATAGAACTAGCACTACAATTCTCAGAAACAAAACTTGTATACTCAAACGAAATTATAAGAGACGGAGCATCTTACTGATGTATTTTAATTTTCTACCATCCATCAAGTATGATGTTAAACCGATCAGTTATCCTTTTTCTGAGTCGGACTATGTTGTAGCAAAGAATTTCTTTAGGCGCTATAAAATAAGTGATACTGCTTTCAATCAAGCAGTGTACTTCAATACATATGCTCTTCAAGATGGACAAAGGTTAGATCAGATTGCCGAGGCAGTTTACAATGATCCCAATCTTGATTGGGTTATCATACTAACCAACAACATGATCAATACAACTTTTGATTTGCCTATGAGTGAGGCAGAACTACAAAAGCATCTTGAAAAACAATATGATAATCCATACTATGATATTCACCACTACGAAATCAGAAGTGAAGAGGAACAAGTAACTGAGTTTGGTAAGGTACTAATGCCACCTAAGACATGGGTTGATGAGTCTTATTACAATGGCAATACTCAATTAGTTCTTGATTCATTCCCTGATCTTAGTTCTACACAAAAAACTATTACATATAACAATAGATATATCTTTTCTTCTAGTGAGTTTGATAACTCATTTGTTGTTAACACACAGAGTGCTGACTTTGAAACATATGGTACAGGTCTTGGAAGTGATGATGGATTTGCTCTATACAGTCCAAGAAGAGGAGGATCGATATCAAATGGTTACCTAAGATTTAGAGGACTTGGAGAACGTTTTGCTGAACTTTTCTCAATAGATACCACCTACCTTAAACAGTTGACAGTCAAAGGAAAGTTTGGTAATAATACTAATGGTGGAGAAGTTCCAGATCTAGCAGAAGAAATTCTAAAACTACAGTATAGAACATCTCCTTCATCAGCATGGGCGGATATTGATATCATTATTCCGAAAGGTATGGTTCAGTATTTTGATTTTGATGGTACACCCCAAGCTCCATTCGGTTTTGGTGGTCCTGGTAGACCACAAGGTGTGTATGAAAATGTAGATTTATATTTTAATAATGGCACTTCTCCAAGTACACCCATGGGTGCCAAGGTAACAGTGACTGTCGAAATAGACGGCACTATATCTGACATAACAATTACTGATAGAGGTGCTGACATTCCATTCGGAACAGTTGAAGGGTGGATTAGAAACGAAGATATTGGTGACGGATTCTTCTACACTTCTCCATCACAAACTACTACGTCGGCCCATCCTAACGTATACCTCAACTCTCTTAGCTTAGGTCAAACACCAGCTGGTGTACAGTTCGGTAGATATTCTACAGAACCATATGCTTTTGATGTTCAAATACCACCAGCAGCAAAGACAGCAACAACTGAGTTTAGACTGTTCCAACCTAGCAATACTGGAGTTACAATGGACCAATATGCTATTCAAGAAATCAACTATGATTTTGAACAGACATATACAGTAGAAACTGATATAAACTACACTGAAATTGATGCCGACAACTTTGTTATTGAAGGTCAACGTTGGACTAGAGTTAGTGGGGCATGGTACAGAGTTGTCCAGAATGGCATTAGATATAATGATAATGGTGTCACTAAAGTAACCAGTGGTGATAAATTATCACGACCTGTAACTGAGTCGGAGTATGAATCATATGAGAATGAAAAGAAACGTGAGATCTACATACTCAAACCAGTATACGTAGAGACTTTGATCGAAGACTTTAGGAAGGCAGCACTATACAAGAAGTCATCAGACTACGTAAGTAATAGGTTGAAGCAGACTGGAGTCTGATCAACTTTTTTAGACAAAAAAATGGGGGAAAAAATTTCCCCCATTCATCATTTTGAAAAACCCATTTTGTAGCAAGAAGGTATTGCTATTTTTGGATTCTTTTTCAATACTCTGTAAGCATGACCATGAACGTCTGTTTCTAAAGTAAGGTGTGCTTTAGTATGAACAAACTGAATCACCAACAGCATCCCAACAAACGAAAGGTTTATATAAGTAACTGGATGATTCAGTCCTTTCCAGAGAAACTTAATCACTAGTCGTTAGCAAGA
>Ga0209251_1001381_pt1 | contig 18805 bp, 15 predicted proteins | sample SaaInlV_100m_DNA_6_FD_184665 | JGI IMG/M metagenome (GOLD analysis project Ga0209251, IMG submission 184665) | Marine microbial communities from expanding oxygen minimum zones in the Saanich Inlet - Saanich Inlet SI073_LV_10m_DNA (SPAdes) (version 2) | ecosystem: Environmental > Aquatic > Marine... | reverse complement strand
CAAAGAAATAAACATTCCCCAACGTCAAATGATGCAACCTGAAATTGATGAAGATTACTATTCAGGACCTCCTGCTCCTCAATCTACAAGTCGTTCTCAACAATTAGAAGAACAACAAGGACAACAAGTGCCTGCGTTAGGTTCTTCATTACAAGGTGGACCTATGGCGGCCAATAGTATGATTGGTGGTGCTTTCGGTGCTTCATTCTAAGCACAAATATAATATTATACAATATAGGATTCGAAATGTTATTGAAAATATATTTGAATAACATTTTATGCGCTCTTATTTGACAAGTGTTCGCTCCAAGACTGTTTTGTGCCACCGTCATATTCAAACGCATAGTCGTTGTCAATGAGCCATTGATTAACAGTACATTCTTCACCTACACATTGAAGAGTAACCAATAAACGTCCATATTTGTCAAGATCACCACAAATAACATTGATTACTTTATTCAAGATTTTTGAACGAAGAGTATCGCGAACCTTGTATCCATATTGCTTTTCTACACTACATCTTGTGCGAAGTTCTGGAGTATCCACACCAATAAGACGACAATTCCATTTGTATAGTGTATCATTCAGTGGAAAAATAACCTTTACGGTATCGCCATCATAAACAGAAACGACTTTGCCTTGAATTGTTTTTCCTTCCATACATTTACAAAAATCGGGCGCGTCAGTAATAGTATCCCATTCCCACTGCATTATACATTATAATATAGAAACATCTTTAAGTAATTTGATTTATGTATTTGTGCGCTGACTGTCAACACTATTTAACATATCCATTTGTAATAATGATTTTTCAATAGAACTTTGTTTGTCTACATTCGCAAATAAGTAATCCGTATTTGGACTGTGTTCGTTTTTCTTGATTTGTGAATATATAGTATTGATGTTCTCAATTACTTGTGATAATATTTCTGATTTTGGCATAATTTCAGATTGACGGTTCACATCTTCAGTCAGTAAGGAAATCGCAAAATACAATAGAAATCGTCGTTTTTTACACGAAGCGGTGGTATATTTGATACAGAATATATCATTCAGTGCGCTTAATACACTCTTCAGAAACACATCTTGATTCGTCTGAACGTGATCGAAGAATATATCCCAGATTATCCACACAATATCTTGGCGATATTTATTGTCAACATCGTAATCATATCGTATTTGACACTGTGCCTTTTGTTTTTTCTTTCTACATAGTAAATCAAACTCTAATAACCATTCAATCCAATAGGATGAACGACGACAATCCTTTTTTACAATATTGTAGTAAAGTTCATTAAAAGGAATCATTAATTCTTTCGGATCTTTCTTTTGGTATACTTTACCAACGTATTCAATACTATCTGCGTGTAAATTGTCTTGCATATTCGTAATATCAAACTCTTCGTGTCGCTTTATTTTCAACGTTTCAATAGAATGTGTCTTCTTTGCGAAACACAATACACACGTAATTTCAGCAAATAAAGCACGTATTTTCGGTGAATTGCGTGTATGTAATTCGCATATATAGTCAGCAGATACAATGAGTTGTCTAAATAAGTCAAATCTCTTCTGTAAATAAATGATAATTTTGGGATTTCCAATGTGTATATGCTTTCCAAAGAAGAATAGAAAAATTTCCCACAATTCTCCATAATGCCCGGCACAAATATATTCCGCACACCAATAGCACGACTTTTCTATTTTGCCTGTTAATAAAGATTGGATAAGTTCTCGCTTTACATCGCTTTTCTTGAATCCAGAGAATGTAATACCAGAAAAATCTTTTTGTATGCGAATATCATTTATATCGTAATTATTCATATACAATAGAAAATATAAGTTATTGTATATCTACATTATTTATTGTGTGATTATACGAGGAATGATATTAATCGTCTGTAGTTCTTGTGCCATCAGTTTATATGAATATGGCATATTCACCTTCGCAAAATCGCTTGTATTATTACACATCTGACACAAGTGTATCTTCACATCGTTATCGCGGTATACATTATTCTTCATACCATCATTATATGAAGCAATCATACCACAGCGCTTACACACATATGTGCTATATTTATCACTAACATCATATAAACGGTCTTTACAAAAGTTCGTCATTCCGTGTGCAATAAGGACATCTCGTTCCATCTCACCTACTCTGAAACCACCATCTCTGCTTCTACCTTCAGCAGGTTGTCGGGTAAGATTCACCATAGGTCCAATCGAACGACTGTGTTGTTTGTCATTCACCATATGCTTCAATCGCTGATAAAACACTGGACCGATAAATGTATTGATTTCAAGTTGTTCGCCAGTCATACCGTTGTATAGGACTTCATTTCCATAACTCTCATATCCGCATTTTTGAAGTTCATTACAAATGGTTTTGATATCCAGTTCGCTGAAACTGGTTCCATCACCAAACATTCCCAGTTCCAGAAGCACTTTTCCAAGTAGCGTTTCCTTCAATTGTCCGATTGTCATTCTGGACGGAATAGCGTGAGGATTGATGATAATATCGGGTTTGATACCGTCTTTTGAAAATGGCATATCACACTCGGGAATAATATTACCAACCGTTCCCTTTTGACCGTGTCTACTCGATACTTTATCTCCAAGAACGGGCTTTCGTGTGGTGCGGATTTTTACTTTCGCAAAATCATATCCATCTCCATTTCTATTTGTATAATTTCTATCAATATAACATTCTTCGTTTGTGCGATGGGTCTTACTTTGGTCTTCATATTTGATGAGTTTCGTAGGGTCATTACGATTTTCTTTGATTGGTACAATTTTTGAAATAATAACGTCCCTATTTTCAACAAGACTATCCTTCTCCATAAATCCATTATTATTCAGTTTGTCGTAATTACCATATTTGATCCCCTTTGTTACGGTTTTGTCGGGTTTGCAGCGGATGATTTCGTCCCGAATAATATTTTTATCTTCGTCTTTTTCTGTATGGTAGATAGTAGCAAGGAATAACCCACGGTCAATTGAACCCTTATTAATCAATACACTATCTTCCTGATTATAACCGCCGTGTGTCATAATAGCGACGTGTATCTGTGTTCCGGAAGGGATTGAATCCAGATTAATGAAATCCATCACACGCGTTTCAACAAGTGGACGACTGGGATAATTCAATATATATGTAGTTTTATCCATACGCGTATCAAAGTTTGTTGCATAAATACCAATTGCCTGTTTACCCATAGCACACTGATATGTATTTCTTGGTGCCTGATTGTGTTCCGGAAAAGGCACACACGACGCAAGAATACCAAACATCGTGCTAGGATGGATTTCACAATGACTATAGTTGTATCTGAAATTATCAAATACTTTCTGCTTAGACTTCATCGCAATCATCGCATGATTTTGCTCTTCGGGGTCAATATATTCAATAATTGATTCGTCAAGCTTGCTGTTTGTAATCAAGTCATTCCAGCACAAATCCTTTGAATTGATTCTATTCACAACGTCCTTTGTCAGCAATACTTTATTGTTTTTCACTTTATAGAGTGGACGGGTCAATCGCCCTGCGTCATTACAAATACGAATTTCTTTTTTTAAATAATCAAATACAATTGATGTGTAGATATTGATGATCCCGCTATATTTTTTCTTTTTCAGCGAGTCATACAACTGAATCGGTTTATCTGTAATACCAACCCAGGCACCATTAATGAAAACCTTTACGCATTTACTAATTTCGGTAAAGGTAGAATTGTCAAATCTCTTTGTATAATCTTCAACGTATTTATGAAGACCAACATTGTTTGTTGGAATTGTAATATGGCACAAATAACTAATGTTTTTCACTACACCAACAGATTGACCTTCCGGAGTTTCCACCGGACACAAGAATCCCCACGTAGTGCTATGTAGTTTGCGGGGTTCAATTAACTCTCCACTCTTTTCTAATGGTGTGTTAATACGACGCAAATGACTTACTGTCGCAATATATGTCAAACGGTTCAATACTTGAGCTACACCCACCTTACTACTATTACTTTGTTTGATACTGAAATCGCCTGTGGATAAAGCACGATTGATACCGTTTTCAATTGTGGTGGACTTGATGATCTTATATATATTGGTATGATTGATGATATTTTCATAATTATCACTTGAACGCCAAGAACCATTATTAATCTCCTTCAAAATTTGCTTCTGCATTTCTTTTACAAGTTTATTGAAATAATTGCGGAATAGATTGTTAATAAGTGTTCCACACAATTCAATACGCTTGTTGAGGTATGAATCCCGATCGTCAAACGGCATAAGACCCATACTTGTCAGAATCAGTTTTCTTGCCATATATCCCAAGAAGAATATCTTTTCTTGGGTATTGTTGCAATGAGGTAGCATATCACTTTCAAGAATATCATTTACAAATTTTTTTCGTTTTTTATCTGCAACATCGCTTTCGGTATTGAATGGTGTAGTATATGAAATATTGGATGTAAAATACTCAAGTGAGCTTTTTTGGTCGATATATTTGCTTGATTCAAATATGGATGCTCGGAGAAATTCAAGAACGTGTTTATTGTTTTCGTCATCAATATCTAATACAATGTGTTTACAAATATCTTTGTCACTAATGACACCGAGGACACGAAAGATAACAAATAATTCTATGGGTTGTTTCATACGCGGAATATTCACATAAATGACATTACCAAACCCGTTGTTTTTGCTTGAAATATGCATATCAATTTGTTTAGGTGAAATACATTTATTGTGAGGAACAGATTTAATTTCTGCACTATGTAACCATTTTGTTTTATTTTTGTTATTAAAACAGTAAATCTTATTTTCGGCAACGCGTTCTTGTCCCAATACAGTTTTTTCGGAACCCTTAATGATGAAATATCCACCCGGGTCCATTTTACATTCACCATTCATAGTGGGTGGAATGTTTCTGTTCTGTGATAGCATACAACACGATGATTTTACCATAATCGGCATTCGACCAATATTGATTTTTTTTAGGAGTTTTTCTACAACGATTTTATTATCCATTTGTTCGGTATCCAATATATGGTATTTGATTAGGATATCGATATTCATAATAGATGAGTAGGTGAAGTTTCGCAATTTTGCCTCGGATGGAAACATATTCTTGGTAGCGCCATTATTTTCGTGAATTTGAGGGGGAAGAATATTACATTTTTGAAAATATAGTTCGATTTCTAGGGAATATTTATCTTTTGTAATATCATAATCATTTTCTGAGTGAATAATAACAGGATTAAACATGTTAATTGTATGCTGCATTTGAACGTTAATGAAGTGATTGTAGGACTCCACTTGATGACGGACAAGACGTTCAAGGTGCTTGTTTCCAAAATATGACTGAATAATATCATATGGTTCTTCAATGTAATTACCAACATGTTCCAAAACACTATGAATTTTTTTTTCTACTAATTTAGTAGTTTTTTCACTGTCAATAAGACTCTTGATTGAGTCATTGTAGTTGAGGGAATCATAACTGTTAATGTTAGACGCATCCAGAGACATCATTGCACCTATTCTATATTGCCTATTTCTTTTTAAATACTGTTTCATTCAATTTTATTAATCGAATCTATATAAACATTATAACATATTCATATATTATGTCGGATGTTGGTGATAATGACTTCATTGAATATTTGGATAATTTTTCAAAAAAAAATCAGGTAATGCGTAAAGAGTATATTGAACTTATACGTAATACTAACGTCCAATATGTAATGGGGAATATGAGTTCTCCGAATTTTGCTTGTCACGATATTATACAAACAGAAGTAGAAAAAAGTAATTCACAAGGCACAACATCATATAGAGAATGGCAACAAAAACACAAAGTGAATTTGGAACCGGAACTTCCTGACGATGATAAAGAATTAATTAAAATTGAGACAAACATCAATACTATTAGTGATTTGTTGGATATTTTGGATAAATATAAATACGATGATATGTATAAATATAACATTGATTTGAAGTCATTATCCAAAGTAAAAGACGAATTGAAAGACATTAATAATCTCATCGGAATGGAAACATTAAAACAGAATATTTTGGATCAATTGTTATATTTTATACAGAAATTACATACATTTTCTGATGGCGATTATAAACATACTGTATTGTGTGGACCACCGGGAACAGGAAAAACGGAGGTAGCAAAGATTATGGGTAAGATGTATTCTAAAATCGGTGTATTGAAAAATGATGTATTTAAGAAAGTAACTCGTAGTGATTTAGTTGCCGGATATTTAGGTCAAACCGCAATTAAGACCAAAAAAGTTTTGGATAGTTGTATAGGTGGGGTTTTGTTTATTGACGAAGTATACTCTCTAGGAAAGAATAGTGATAATATTGATAATTTTAGTCAAGAGTGCGTAGATACAATATGCGAAACACTTAGCGACCATAAAAATGATATGATGGTAATAATCGCGGGATATAAAAATGAAATAAACGAACGCTTTTTTTCGATGAATAGTGGACTCAAATCCCGTTTCATTTGGAATTTCAATATTGATAAATATGATTATAATGAACTGTATCAAATATTCAAAAAAACAGTAGAAGACGGAAAATGGTTTATATGCGACGAAATTAAATCAGGATGGTTCAAAGAGAATTATGACTATTTTGAAAATTATGGACGTGATATGGAAGTGCTATTTACTTATTCAAAAATAGCATACAGTCGTCGTATATATGGAAATACAGAAGACGTTACCCGTAAAATAGATAGTGTTGATATTGCAAAAGGATTAAAAACCTTTATACAAAATAAAAATAAGGAAAACCAAGATGAAAAACGAAAATTCATACATTCTATTTATATATAATAAGTTTAGGTTCACATATTTTTATTTAAAAATATAGTAGATTAAATAAAGAATAATGGCGTCAACTGAGAAGAAAATATCAATACATCCGGATTTGATGTTTATGACATCCGGAAAAACTCAAAAAAAGAAGGCTCCAAAGGAAAAAAAGGAACAAATTAAAATGAAAACACAAACGAAAGCGAAAAACCATACACTTCGTAAGCAATCATTATTAAGAATGATACGAAAGCATCAAGACGAGAAACATCGTCAGCAATTACAAATGATATCTGGAAATGATAATTCACAGCAGTCTGAAAATATACATAATAATAATATGGATGATACCCTTCAGTTTATGAATAATATAAAGGAAAAACACAGTGCGAATCATACGTTGAAAAATAACAATTATAATACACTATCTATATCTCAACCAAGTCAACCATTATTAAATAACGCGGATTCTACACCCGTTGTGAATATGAATAATGATACGAACCTTTCGCAAGAACGAAGTGATGTTATTATTCAAGACGACAGTGTAAAATTTCATGTAAACGTTCCACAAAATAATATACAGCCCAAATATGGTTGTTTGAAAGATGGGAATTTACCAACATATAGAACATTAAATAACACCCACCAAGGTTCTACACGAAAGAATTTACTACAAACATTAGAAGGTAGTAAACGTGATAGCAGCCAGAATGCAGAATTGAGCGCACTCCAAAAATATACATCTCATAAAAAAGCAATACAGCAACGTCATAAACAAAAGAAAATCATACGAAGAACGTTCAATGTAGGGAAGAAAAATAAAGAACGAAAAATATCTGTATTGATATCAAATAAAAAAATTCGTTCCAATACAACATTAAAATTACAGCATTTGAAGGATATTTCCATATTCCAAGTAAAAAACGATCTAATAAAACGAGGGTTGATAAAGGTCGGATGTATAACACCAGAAAGTGTATTGCGTCAAATGTATTCAGTCGTTCATAGTATGTGCGGATCTATACAAAATCATAATGGGGAATTGTTATTGCACAATTATTTAAACGGTGAGTAACTCGTAAATATAGTTGCAAATATATAATACAGCTACACACACCTTTATTACAGGGGATCGTTGGAAGTATAACTCATTTTTTATTATTGAGTCTCGGTCAATAATTACTTGTTGCGTATATTCTTCATTGTCTTCGTCGATGATATAGAATTGTCCGTAATCGTTGTTTGGTTTCATGGTAGATTTTTATTTATAGTCGTTGGAACAATGTGATTCAATTTTATATAATTTACTATAACTATATAAAATATTTTTTTCAAAGAATATAACGAGAACCCAAACAATAAATGGTAAAGCAAGACAAACTAATAGATATATATTTTGAGAACACAAAGGACTTTATTGACAAATATGGACCGAATACAATCGTTTTAATGCAAGTAGGATCATTTTTTGAAATGTATGGATTACGCGATGAGAACAAGAAGGTATATGGTTCAATTGTGGATAAGATATGTGATTTATGCGACTTGTCTTATTCTGTTAAGAATGTGAATTGTAATAATAACAGTAGTGATATTATTATGGCTGGATTTCCAGAATATTCTTTGGAAAAATATATTGACAAATTGGTAGATAATGATTATATTGTGCCTGTAATCGTCCAACATAAACAGGGAAAGACAGTTACACGAAGTCTTGATGCGGTTTATTCCAAAGGCACACATTTGTCGTCAAATAACGACGGACAACATTATCAGACAAATGTGATTGGCTGTATATGGGTCAATAAATATAAATTGCGAAAAAATGATTTGAATCAGAAGATTGCAATGGGTATGGCATTTATTAACGTAATGGATGGTGGGTGTTATTTATCGGAATATTGCGAACAATTGTTATACGCACCAAACACATTGAATGAGTTAGAAAATCAGTTTACGTTGTATAAACCAAAGGAATTGATATTCATTTCGAATATGGATTCAACTGATTTTAATAAATTATTTCAATATATTGATACCACACATATTGTATGTAAATATAATAAGGATGATGATTCCAAAGAAGTGGAAAACTGTAAGAAGAAACAATACATTCAAACTATACTCGAAAAATATTATGGTGACGATATTATGAAACATAGTAGTGAATATAATGATAATCTGTCGACACAATCGTTATGTTATTTGTTGAATTATTTGGAAGAACATAATAGGAATATTACGTCTCATTTGAAAAAACCAATCATTTCACGAAAGCAGGAACGATTGATCTTGGGGAATCAGACGCTGAAACAATTGAATGTAGTTGAAGACCATAATGGTTCCGGGAAACTTAAAAGTGTATTGTCATTCTTAAACAATAGTATTACGAGTGTAGGTTCACGGCGTTTTCAATATAGACTATTAAATCCTTCTACAAATAGTTGTTGGTTGGAAAATGAATATAGTATGAATGAATATTTCAAAAATACATATGAATATACTGATGTGCGAACGATGCTTAAAGGCTTCAAAGATGTAGAATTGATTTTACAAAAGGTATTCAATCATAAAATAACTCCTATGATGATATATCAACTATATAACAGTTTGAATATTGGTTTGGAATTAATAGAATCGTTTGGTTCCGATGAACGAATGTCAAAATATTTGTTTGATAGTGATAACATAGATGAAACGATAACACTTTTGAATAAAGCAATAAGCAAACTTGATACTATATTTGATATTAGCAAATGCGAGACGAATAATTTCAATTCAATTGACGATAATATATTAAATGCAAACGTGGACTCGCTTTTTGATACTATATATAAGAAATACACCGATAATGTTGATTTTTTTTATAACGTTCAGAGTATGTTGAATAATGTGCTTGCGAAACACGAAAATGTGTCGAATTATTTCACTATTCATAAGAAAGAGAAGACGTGGAATTCTATTGTTATCACTAAAGCGCGAACCAAAATAGCCGAGAAGGCATTGATAAAGGAGAAGAAACAAACATTATTGGATTTGTCTTTAATCAAGTTTGAAAAATCTACAACTACAGCAAATGAAGTGAAACATCCAAAAATAAAGACGTGTGTTGATAGCATATTAGAATTGCGAGAACAAGGATTTGAATTAATAAAGAAATTAATGGATTCACATTTGACAGAATTCGCACATACGTATTGCGACTTGATACGGAGTATATCCAACTGTGTTTCGAAACTGGATGTTCTTCAATGTCGTATTTACAATTGTATGGAATACAACTATTCTCTTCCTGAATTATCTTATGACGATAACAAAAAATCATTTGTAAATATTACAGATATGCGACACTGTTTAATCGAACAAATAAATACACAAGAAATATATGTACCGAATGATATTACTCTTGGGGATGAAGAAATAGATGGTATTCTATTATTTGGAACAAATGCTGTGGGTAAAACCAGTATTATTCGTTCAATCGGACTATGTGTCATTATCGCTCAATCGGGAATGTATGTGCCGTGTAAAAAGATGGTCTATCAACCATATAATGCTATATATTCACGTATCATTGGCAACGACAATCTTTTCAAAGGCTTATCCACATTCGGTTCAGAAATGTCAGAATTGCGAACCATTTTAAATAATGTGGATGAAAATACATTGATATTGGGAGATGAGTTATGTTCGGGAACCGAGCAAGAATCCGCAATCAGCATATTTTTGGCAAGTATTGAAAAAATACATGATAGCGGTGCCTCTCACATTTTTGCAACACATTTACATGAAATTGTAGGTTGCGAAGAGTTAGACTGTCTTACACGAACCCATTGTAAGCACATGACTGTTTCATATGACAATGAAATAGATGATATTGTGTATGATAGGAAGATAAAGGATGGCTCGGGTCCATCGTGCTATGGTTTAGAAGTATGTAAATCGCTTCATTTGGAAGACAGTTTCATCGAACGTGCCTTTCAAATTCGCAAAAAACATTTTCCAACTACACAAGGTTTATTGAGTTCAACCACATCATCATATAACTCTAAAAAGGTAAAAGGCAAATGCGAAAAATGTGGAGATATTGGGGTAGATATTCATCATTTGTGCGAACAACATTTGGCAGACGATAATGGATTCATCGATCACTTCTCCAAAAATCATCCAGCAAATTTGATGACACTATGTAAAAAATGTCATAATGATTTACATAGTAATAATAATGAGTTGAAACAAAAGAAGGTTAAGACGCTGAGTGGTAAATATAGAGTCAAATAATTATGCGTTTTCTAAATCAGTTTGTTCTCGTTGTTCCACGCGTTCCGACATTAACGTAGTGACATCTTTACCATATTTTTGTTTCAAATCTGTTTCAACGCCGCGTTCTATTTCTACACGATTTCCATCGCGTATGAAAACATCATACGGTTTGGTTAAATACATATTGTCTTCATAGTAAGGATTGTAATCTGTTAAATCTGGTGTTTCTTCGGCGTCAGCTTCCGATTCATCTTTGGTTGCTTTTGTCACGTTGTTATCGACTTTTTGTTGTGTAAATACACCGTGGGTTTTGCTTAAATACATAGTGTCTTCATAATCAGGAATATAATTTACCAAACTATATTTATGTTTGTCTTCGGGTTGATAGTATATGGGTGTATTTTTAAAATTTCCACTAAGATCAACTAGATTACCATCACTATCAACTACGCGTGATACTCCTCGTATTTGGTCTTGTTCGATTAAATCATCAATACTTATATGATATTCAATATCTGGGTCGTCTGGTTCATATGAAACATCTCCTTTATTCCCTTCACGAATAAGGTCTTTAGAATGTAAATATGCAGATAATAGAAATAAAATTACAATAAGAAACCACCAATATGTTATTTGTTTCATATAAAAATTGAATTAAATGTATTATATAATAATATAATATAATATATAAATATGATTATACCGATTAAATGCTTTACGTGTGGTAATATTTTGGCTGACAAATATAAGTATTATCAAACGCAGGTTAGACAGCGCAAAGTTCAAGAAAACGGTGGAAACAATATCAAAAAGGTCATCTATTTAACAAAGGACAATACGAAAAAAACACATGAAGGGATGGTTTTAGACGAATTAAAAATTTCCAACATGTGCTGCAGACGACATATGTTAACACACGTAGATATTGAATAAAATATGGGAATCGATAAATCTCAACAAAATGAAATATACATCATATTTTTTGTTGCTATAATGTATAATAGAGATGGCTCAAATTCGCGGATTAAAAAATTTATGTACCCCGGCACATTTATACTTGATATTATCTGTCATTGGGTTAATTGTAATCGCATTCCAAAACTATGGTAATGTAGATAAATATTGCTTAGGTTATATGAGTTGTGATGTTCCTAGCACAACATTGGTATTAATCATCCAATTATTATATGTATTATTCTGGACTTGGGTATTGAACTTAATATGTGACGCTGGTGCACCGGGTGTTTCTTGGTTCTTAGTATTATTCCCTATTATATTATCATTCGTATTAATTGGTTTGATGATGATATAAATTTACATAACAATATTGTAGTTGATATGTAAAAAATTGAAACAAAATATATTTAGAAAGAAATGTAATAGTATATTAAGTATGGAACCCGAAATTAGTAAAATTGTTGAAAACGATAATATTCTTGAATTCACGATTCAAGGATGCCATGTATCTTTTGTAAATGGAATACGCCGAACGTTGTATTCTGAAATTCCAGTGAATGCGTTTATTACGGAAAAGTATGAAGAAAATAAATGCACTATTATAAAAAATACGAGTCGTTTTCATAATGAAATCGTAAAGCAGCGTTTGGCGTGTGTCCCTATCAATGAAACAAATTTGGAAATGCTTCCTGGAAAATATATATTGGAATTGAAAATGAAAAATAATACAAATATGATGATGGATGTTACAACCGAACATTTTAAAATTAAGGATAAGGAAAGTGGTACATATATGTCACAAGAGGAAGTGAAGAAAATATTCCCACCGAATGACATTACAAATGATTATATATTGTTTCTCCGTCTTCGTCCACAAATTACAAGCGCTATACCAGGTGAAGAGATAGACTTGGAATGCGAATTCTCAACGAGTATGGCGAAAGAAAATAGCATGTATAATGTAACATCTTTGTGTTCGTATGGAAATACGATTGATACAGACAAAGCTCGTTCAAAATGGGAAACAAACGAGAATAAAATGAAAGGAGACGGACAAACACAAGAAGAAATTGAGTTTGAAAAACGAAACTTCTATTTGCTTGACGCACAGCGTGAATATGTTGAAAATAGTTTTGATTTCAAATTGAAAAGCATCGGTATTTACACAAATAAGCGATTGGTCTATACCGCTTGTGTAGCACTTATTGATAAATTCACAAAATTTATTGAAACAATTGACGGAGATAGCGTACCAATTAATATTGGCGAAACAACGATGGAAAATAGTTACGATATTGTGTTGGAAGGAGAAGATTATACAATGGGTAAACTATTGGAACATATATTGTATACGAAGTATTTTGAAAAAGAGAAACAATTATCATATTGTGGTTTTAAAAAGTTTCATCCACATAGTGATGACTCAATTATTCGTTTATCTTACCATCAGAACGTGGATAAAAATCACATCCGAGGTCATTTAAAAGCTTGTTCGAATGACATTATTGATGTATATAAGAAGATTCAAAAGATGTTTACATAAAATTGAAAGAAAACGCTATATTATCATTTTTTATATAATAATATACCCACACATACAAATGGAAAATCGCGTCAATCGTATTGTTGAAACATATTTTACTGACTTCAAAGATGAGATGCGCTCTTTGATTAATAATTTGGATATTCACAAGGATTATAAGACAACGTTGATGGAGTTCCTATACAATTACAAGAGATTGGAGATCACAAAAGAGAATATTACAAAAAGAAAGCGTGTCAAGAATGTGTTACCCGTTAATGATAGATGTATTGCGTGCCGAGCAAATGGAGAACAATGCACACGAAGACGCAAAGAAGAAAATGAATATTGCGGAACACACGTTAAAAATCGCCCATACGGTGTTATTACAAATATGGAAAATACAAAAAATACAGTATCAATCTCGTTACGCGTGGAAGAGGTGAATGGGATTGTATATCATGTAGATGACCTCAATAACGTCTATGATAATGAAGATATTATCAATAAGATCAGTATGCCTCGGATTATTGGCAAGTTTAGTAGTATTACAGGTATCGTAACATCTTAATTATTTATGCATAACTCGTTCTATACTTTCACGTGTAATAGTTTCACGGTTATTCATTATAAATGAATTCAAATTACTTACCTTTTCAATATCACCGTCGTAGTATTGTGACAATACATCCAATAGATATTTTTTGGTAATTGGTTTTTTTACATCGCGTTTCACATAATTAATGTTTCCGTCGCTTACATTTAATGAGTCTATTTCTGCTTCTCGCATGATTTCAACAAGAGAATCAGTAATCACCTTCTTTTCTTTTTTTAATTGTTGTTGTATTTTTTGAGATGCTTTTATTTTGTTATCAAAATCAATCCACTTTTTTACGTGTTGTGCTAAAACTTGTTTATCCATTAAAATAATATTATAATTATATTTATATACTGATATAATATAATTAATGACAAAAATGATGTTTAATATTAGTAATACAAATAATAATTCAGATATAAACAGAGGTCGGCCAACGCGACGTCTTGGTATTCCTATGCAACAACCATCACGACCTACAAATTATAGACAAGCCCCAGTTAACGAAAAACAATACTGGGGACGACCTACATGGATTTTTTTACATACATTAGTTGAAAAGGTTAATGAAGAACATTTTGACACTTTGAAGACACAATTATGTGATTTTATTATTCAAATATGCCATAATTTACCTTGTCCTATATGTGCGAACCATGCACGACAATACATGAAGAATGTGAACTTTAATAATATAACTACAAAACAAAGCCTTAAAAAAATGCTGTTTGATTTTCATAATAATGTGAATCAACGCAAGAGTTATCCACAATTCAAATTCACAGATTTAGATGCAACATATTCAAATGCCAATTTAATACAATCATACAATAATTTTATACGTAATTACCATATGAATGGTGCTGTCCGTTATATGGTTGAAACAGCAAATAGGAAAAAGTTGGTATCTAAATTATCAAAATGGTTTAAAGCAAATTTACATTACTTTGCGAATTAAATAACAAATTATAATATATGTCAATTATATTATAACTTTATGCAGCCATATTTTCGGATATAAGTTTACCGTTTTTGTATAATTTACAACGGAATGTAGTTTTGGATGGTCGCTCACATACATCATTCCCGGAAATACCATTAAAATATTGTAATTTGGTAACACCAGAACTATCTATTATATAGGACCACGCTAAACCGAACAATGAACCAATGGCTAATGAAATCATTAGTTGTGACGCGTCATAACACGTATTAGATATGTTCCAACTCATATCAAACAACGATATTAATGGGAAGAATACAATGGTTGGTATATTATTTAATACATACCCATTTCTTGTGATAATATACATTAAGTAGACATAGGTAAATCCATATACTGTTTGTCCGAGTGGTAATTTGGAGAATTCGCCTGTGTCACCAATTTCAATAGTAGAACAATTACTATTTGAATTCGCATTTATTCCTTCATAACCAAGCATATTTCCAAACATTACTGTCATAAAACAAGTTCCTAGCAAACCAGCAAGATAGATAATCCCCTTGAAATCTTGATTAAAAAATGACGCAAGAGAGAAAAATGATACGATTATAAATGGTGCTAAACGTAAAAATAGATATCCAACGGAAAATATAGTAATCTTCATAATATTATTTATATAAATTAATATCACATTTTATATTTTGAGTATATTCAATACTTCGTGTATATTCTTTACAAAATGAAAACACGCCTTGTCATGTATATTAATACCTTTTTGTAAGTACTTTTGTTTTACTTGTTCGAATTGTCTAATATTGTCATGGGGTATAATGAATGTTTCTATACCTGCTATTATTCCACCTGTGATTTTTTCATATAATCCACCAATTGCTGTAACTGTGCCATTAAGTGTAATCTCTCCTGTTATACCACATGTATTAGGTAATTCCTTAGAATTGAATAAACTAAATAATGCCACTGTAATTGCCGTTCCGGCGGATGGTCCATCTTTACTTATACTACCATCGGGACAATGGACGTGTATACCTTGCTGTTTTGAAGTTTCAAATTGTTTGAGTAATTTTTTTTGGACCTTGCTGTTGGTAATAGACCACGCGAGCGTTTTGGCAACATTCATACTTTCTTTCATTACATCTCCTTGAAGCCCAGTTAATTTATATTCCAAAAATACGCTGCTCGGAAAAAAAGTTGTTTGGATTGGAATAATGCCACCATTCCCATAGCTGTTCGCCCATAATCCATTTATTGTTCCAATCTCATTTATTGTATTTATTTTCATATGTGTTATTTTGTGGTATTTCTTGAGGTATTTATTGTCTAATAAGTCAATCGTGAGATTGATAGGAATAATTAAATTGTCTTTACATAATAGAAGTTGAATATTGATATCCCCATATATATCAAAGAATAATTCTTTAAGTTTGCGAACCCCTGGCTCATTCGTATAGTTTTCTACAATGTATTCAATGACGTTGTCGTCAATTGTAATCACATTATGTAAGTTCATTTCACTTGTCAATTCAGGAATAATGTATTTCTTTGTAATTACAACCTTTTCTTCCACTGAAAGATTATCAAATTTTATTCTATGAATGCGATCTAATAATATACTGTCAATCTTTGATGGATCATTATACGAGAATACAAATAACACTTTGGATAAATCAATATCAACCCCCGTGAAATAGCGGTCTTGGAAGCAACTATTTTGCGACTTATCAATTAAATGTGTTAATATACCAATGATCTCTTTTCCTTGTTCTGTTCCACTTACCTTATCCAATTCGTCTATATATATGATTGGGTTCATACATTTGGATTCCATCAATACATCGACAATTTTTCCCCAATTCGAATTCATATACGTGTATCCATGTCCTTCTAAATATGAACCATTGGAAGAACCGCCCAGAGCAATAAATGAAAATGGTCTTTCATTGCCGTCATCATCTACTAAACATTTGCTAATTCCTTTCTTCGCAAGCGATGTTTTTCCTACACCTGGACTTCCTTCGAAACCGAAACAATAACCATTTTGTTCGCCGTTTATCCATTGTGCGATTACTTTGAATATTTGTTTTTTTACACCACTATGTCCGTATACACAGTTTTCCAAAACATTTTCAATATCTTGTATTCCTTCGTCTAATTTTAATGTTTTTTTTGATATGTTATCAATCTTGGTATGCATATTGATGAAATTATATTCATTATATGTCTCTTCTACATTACTTATAATGTTTTTATTGTTCTCAATATTGGCAATAATATTGTTGATTTTATTCTTTTTATTATCTGTTTTATATACTTTATTTTCAAATATAGGATTGCAATGTGTCAAAATTTTATCAACCTGTTTTGTTTGTAATGTTTGAAGTTTGTTTTTGAATATATTGAAATACATATCTTTATAAGTTCCCGAAATTCTATTCAATATAGTATTAATTTCGTATTTCGTATATGTTTTTTTCTTATTCTTGCTTTCATCTTGAAGAATATTGATGTTGTCACAAATTGTAAATACTTGGTTAATATCACTATTAATATCTTTGATAAGCGTTAACACTTTCTCTTCTTTGATAATACTGAATGGTATTTTCACTAATGCCTCCAAATACTGTTTCGCCTTTGAATTTGAATCATCATTCTTTGATTTGACTTCTTTGTATTTCGCAAGTGCCTTTTCTTTTACTTTTTCGTTCACTTGTAATAAATATATTTGATGCTCCAATGAGATATCGTTTGTATCGTATTTTTTTCGCATATCATTATTGTAATTGATACTACATTTTGCACAGTCTTTTAACAATTGCTTCATTTTCCAAGTAAAACTGTCTGTTAATAAATCGTTTTGTGGGGATTTATCGTCGGAATTCATACTAATAATTTCATATAACATATTTGCAATGAAATAAACAAGGTTATCTTTTCCATATAGCAACATATTCAGTAACATTTTTCGTCTTCCACTTAATGAATATTCGTTGAATTTGTCAATATTTGCTTGTATTTTGTTGCGTTTGATTACATTAATTTGATTAATAATTGACATGACGTGTTTTTCTTGATCGTTGATGTTATATATAAGAATATCCTTTAATGTCATAAAATCAATCAAATTTCCTGAAACGCTCTTTATTTTGTCTTCGCTGTGTTTGAAATAATTGTAAAAGTCATTCACGTATTGTTGGATATATATATTGTTTATATGGTCTATGTCTATTTGATTCGCGAACCCTTTTATCACTAGTGATTGGTTTAGTTTTGAATTGTATAATGTAATATATATGCCATTTATGTCTATCACGAAATTATCCGAATCCATTATATCACAGCATTCAAGGTTTGGTAGATTCTGCTTTTTTAAATCGTTGTCGTTTGATAGTTTGTCTACATTTCCATTGTTTATATTTTTGGGTATATCATTATACATGATACACGCAATTGGTGATATGAAATTAAAAATCAATTGTTTCTTTCCTTCTTGATATTGATTTCCTGGGGTATCACAATCGCCGTTCCATAAAATATATACAAGATCTTCCATATGTAGTGTTCCGAAAGTAGTCAAAATGATTGATAATTTGGATATGGTTGTTTTGAATATGGTATTGCAATCTTCAAATGATAAAGTATTGATATTTGACTGCATATTCATA
>Ga0209251_1001367_pt1 | contig 18917 bp, 14 predicted proteins | sample SaaInlV_100m_DNA_6_FD_184665 | JGI IMG/M metagenome (GOLD analysis project Ga0209251, IMG submission 184665) | Marine microbial communities from expanding oxygen minimum zones in the Saanich Inlet - Saanich Inlet SI073_LV_10m_DNA (SPAdes) (version 2) | ecosystem: Environmental > Aquatic > Marine... | reverse complement strand
CTCATCCATGAGCATGATGAGGCATGGATCGGTGGACCGGGAATCTCTTCCTGGAACATGGTTCCGGGTTATCTTTCATGGATGAAAGATGATGAGTCCTTTTTGTTTCAGTCTGAAAGATCGGGTTTTTCACACCTCTATTCATATGATATTTCTTCGGGACTTATTGACACCTTAACTTCTGGAAGATTTGAAATCAGGTCCGTTATAAGGTCAATCAAAGAAAATAAGCTTTTTATAGGTTGTAATCGTTCTCATCCTGGCGACCGAAACCTTTTTGTATTGAATTTAAATACGAAAGAATTGAAGCCTGTATTAGAAAATGAAGGCGCGTATGAGGTGTCTATTTCTCCAAGTGAATCAGTTATGGCTTATCGTTATTCTACCAGTAACCGGCCTTGGGAGTTATATGTGAGCAAATTAAAGCCTGGTGCAGAGCCTTTTCAAATTACGTCATCGACTACAAAAGAGTTTGATAAGCATGATTGGATGAAGCCTGAATTCATCGATTTTGAAGCTGGTGATGGAACAACTATTTATGCAAGAGTATATGAGCCGAAAGCTGACCGTAAAAATGGAGCCGCTGTATTTTTTGTGCATGGTGCGGGGTATTTGCAAAATGCACATCATTTTTGGAGTGGATATTTTCGAGAATATATGTTTCACCATTTATTAGTTGAGAAAGGATACACGGTTTTAGACTTAGATTATAGGGCAAGCGATGGTTATGGAAGAGATTACAGAACCGCCATATATCGTCATATGGGTGGTAGAGATTTGGACGATTATATCGACGCTAAAAAATTTATGGTTGAAAATTATGATCTTGATTCAAACCGCATTGGTATTTATGGAGGTTCATATGGAGGATTCATTACGCTTATGGCATTGTTGACAAAGCCAGAGGAATTTGCTTGTGGTGCAGCGCTGCGTTCGGTTACTGATTGGTCGCATTATAACCACGAATACACGAGTAATATATTAAATTACCCAGAAACCGACTCGCTAGCTTATAGAAGAAGCTCGCCTATATATTTCGCTGAAAACTTGACTAAACCATTGCTCATGCTCCATGGGATGGAGGACAACAATGTCCAGTTCCAAGATGTTGTGCGTTTGAGTCAGCGGTTCATTGAGTTAGGTAAAAACGATTGGGAACTGGCTGTTTTTCCTATTGAGGCACATGGCTTTAAAGAAGCGAGTTCATGGACTGATGAATATAGGAGAATCCTAGAGTTGTTTGAAAAACATTTGAAATAAACATGGAGATAGAAGTTAGAAAGCTTAATAGTAAGGAGGAAATGTTGGCATGTCATCATGTGATATTAGAGATGTATCCCTCGCTAGATATTATTGATTACAGGAGACAACTTGAAGAAATGCTTCCCCATAACTATTTTCAGATAGGTGCATTCGATGGAGATGAATGTGTTGGAATGAGTGGAGCTTGGATTGGTAATAAATTGTGGTGTGGAAAGTATCTTGAGGTAGATCATATTATTGTCAGCTCAGAATGTCGATCAAAAGGAGTAGGGGGATTATTACTGGAATTTTTGAAAGCAATAGCGCAAGAAGAAAACTGTGGGTCTTTAGGACTTGATTCGTTTACCCATAATCACCAATCTCATAAATTCTTTTTTAAGAATGGGTTTGAGATAAAGGGGTACCATTTTGTACAGGTTTTAGAACCATCGAAATTTGAATAGCTAATCGAGGACTTGAAGGTTGGCGAATCTTAGTAATATGGTTTTGCTTCCGTGATGAGGAAAGAAAATAGTCGCTTTTTGATCTGCTCCAGACCCTTCCATGTGGGTAACTTTTCCTTTCCCAAAGGTCTGGTGCTCTACATTAAAACCCACCTTAATGTTCTTGTCATCTGTATTCGTCTTTTGATTTCTTGAAACATCTTTTAATGACCGAAGATTGGGATTACTACTGATTTTATTCAGTCCTCCTGAACGAGTGCCCTCAAAACCTTTCATAGATAGTCCACGCCCTAAGGATTTGGACTTTGAGGAGAATTCTATGTATTTGGAATCTATTTCATCGATAAATCGGCTTGGCTCACAGCTAATGGATTGACCCCACAAGAATCTCGAAACTGCATATGACAAGGTGCATGATTCCATAGCGCGGGTAATGGCAACATAAAACAATCGTCGTTCTTCCTCTAGATCAGACCTTGAATGCAAGGACATTTGAGAGGGAAACAAGTTTTCTTCCATTCCAACCAGAAATACATTTTGGAATTCAAGACCTTTACTCGAATGAATGGTCATTAAGGAGATATGGTTGATTTCTTCAGATTTGTCTTGATCGGCATCAGTCAATAACGCGACTTCAAGCATGAAGTCTGCAAGTGTATTCGGGTTTTCCTCATCTGAGGAATTTGAAAATTCTTGAATACCAGACAAAAGCTCTTCTACATTCTGAAATCGTTCTACTTCCTCAGGTCCCTTATCCTTTGCATCCATAAGCTCTTTCATGATTCCTGAGGAACGGGCAATACGTTCTGCTAATGAAAAGGCATCTTTATTATTGATTTCTGACTGAAAGCTCTTGATCATTGTCGCAAATTCTGCAATTCGACTTTTGGTACCATTGTTAATGTCGACAGGGTATTTTTGGAAGTCACAGATGACTTCCCACATACTTGTGGAATAACTATTGGCAGCAATAATTAGCTTTTCGATACTCGTTTTCCCTATGGCCCTTTTGGGATAGTTAATGACCCGCTTTAAGGCTTCTTCATCATTTGGGTTGGCTGATAAGCGAAAATAGGCGAGTAGATCCTTAATTTCTTTTCTCTGGTAAAAGGACAGTCCACCATATACCTTATATGGAATATTGAGTTTTCTTAATGCTTCTTCAAAAGATCGAGATTGCCTATTTGTTCGATATAAAATGGCAAAATCGTTGTAAGATGAATTTGTTTCAGATTGTTTCTCCTTGATCATTGATGAAACGGTACGGCCCTCTTCATTATCTGTTGGAGTTCGGATTACTTTTATTTTATTGCCAACTTGATTGTCTGTCCATACGCTTTTATGAATCTGATCTTTATTATTTTTAATAATGCTATTTGCAGCTTCGACAATGTTTTTTGTGCTTCTGTAATTTTGTTCAAGTTTGTATAAGCTGAAATCCGGATAATCTTTTCTGAAATTGAGAATATTCTCAATATTTGCTCCTCTGAATGAATAAATACTTTGAGCATCGTCACCTACGACACAAATGTTTTCATATGCAGCAGCAAGTTTTTTGATGATCAAGTATTGTGCATAGTTTGTGTCTTGGTACTCATCTACAAGAATGTATTTGAATTTGTGTTGATAGTAATGCAGTACCTCCGGAAAATCTCTTAATAAAACATTGGTGTAATATAGCAAGTCGTCAAAGTCCATTGCTCCAGACTTTTGACATCTATTCATGTAGCTTGTATAAATCCTTCCCATTTCAGGACGTCTAGATTGCTTGTCTTCAAGTATGATTTCAGGATTTTGACAATAGGCCTCGGGTGATATTAGGTTATTTTTCGCTGTAGAGATTCTACCAAAAACGTTACTTGGTTTGTATGTTTTGTCATCAAGTTTAAAGCCTTTGATAATATCCTTGAGGACACTTTTTGAATCTTGTGTATCGTAAATAGTGAAATTATTTGGGAAGCCTATACGGTCTGCGTTAAATCGAAGAATCTTCGAGAAAACCGAGTGAAAGGTTCCCATCGTAATATTTTTAGCTTCTTGCCCTCCAATAATAGACCCAATTCTCTCTGTCATTTCACGAGCAGCTTTGTTGGTGAATGTCAAAGCCAAAATATTGAAAGGGTCAATCTCCTTTTCAATCATGTATGCAATGCGATATGTCAAAACCCTGGTCTTACCAGATCCTGCTCCAGCAATAACCATAGTAGCTCCGTACAAATGTTCGGCAGCTTTTCTTTGACTCTCATTTAATTCATCCAAAAAATGCATGGGACTATTTTTAACAAAACTAGTCATTCAGCAATTCAATTAAAAGCTGAAATTATGTCAATTAAAATAATTTTTAAACAATTATAATGACTTGGAATAAAACAGAACCATTACTTTTGCAATAATGAAAAAAATTAAAATATTTCACAATAATCGTTGTTCAAAAAGCAGGCAAGCCTTGGCCTTGGTAAGGTCTTTGACAAATGAAGTCGAGGTTATTGATTATATGAACAACACCATGACAAAAGATATGCTTGTAAAGGTTCTTCAAGACCTGGAAATGAGCCCATCGGAGTTGTTGAGGAAAGGAGAAAGTGATTATAAACAACATGTAAAGGGTAAAGATTTAAGTGATGATCAAATTGTTGATTTAATGCTTACTTATCCAAAATTAATTGAGCGACCCATTGTGGTTAATAACGGAAAGGCCATAGTCGCAAGACCTCCAGAATTGGTAAATGACTTTGTTGGGAAATAATCAATAGAACATGCGTTAATCTATTTTATTTCAGATGAAAACCATTCGAATTATAAAAAAAATGAGCTTATTTATTTTTTTTGGTCATTCACTCATTATTTAAATTATCTTTGATTTATTCCATATATGAAGTTAGACAATATATTTCTTAAGGCTGGTACGTCATTTTCAAAATCAATCAATAGTTGGTCTGAAGAAAACGCCCATAAAGTGAATCAAGTCACTGAGCGTTATGACTTGCATATTGAATCATTTGACAGTCTTCTTATCGTAAGTGAAAACCAGTCTATATCTAAAGAGAATTGGAATTTAAAATCTCTTTTTGATAAAAATCAAAAGCCATGTTATCGAATTGATATTAATGGAACCTTGAATGTCGCTATTGCGAATATAGAGTTATGGCTTGAATCCAATAAGTCAAAAAATTTACTTATCGTCGGTAAAGATGAGATCGTGAAAAATAAGAACTTGACTCGTTTTCTCGAAAAGCTTACCATAGTTAAGCTCTAAGCTCAGCACCCAATTCCTTTTTTAATCGTAGTCTTATTGTCTCCATAATGGGATCAATTTGTGCGTCCTGAAGAGTTTCTTGTGGATGTTGAAATACAAATGAAACAGCATATGACTTTTTGTTTTCTGGAAGATTCTTTCCTTCGTAAACATCAAATAGATTTATTCTTTTTAAAAGATTTTTTTCTGAGTCTAAAGCTATTTTTTCAATGGAATCATAATTCACAGCTTTATCTAGAATGAGAGAAAAATCCCGTTTTACAAAAAACGTTTTAGGTAATTCTTCAAATACGGTTGTTTTGTGTTTCCTGTTCTTCATGGCAACATCTATGTTCAGGACTCCTGCAAACACGCTTCCTTTAAAGCCAATTTCTTTTTTTACCTCATTTGATATTTCTCCATATTCAATAAGTGGATGTTTTTTTAAGTTGAGCTGTTGAAAAGTATCAAAATAGACAGAAGGATCTCCCGTCTTTCCCTTGAGATTCAGACCAAGTTTATTTCCAAGAGTTTGACAAATGGATTTGAGCTCAAAAAAATCAACTGCTTTACTGTCATTTTTCCAGGATTCAGGCTTCTGATTTCCTGTAATAACAAAAGCCAATTGTCTTGTTTCATGGAATCCATTTTCAGATTTCTCATAGACTTTCCCAAACTCAAAAAACTTCAAATCGGAATGTTGCCTATTTTGATTGTATTTGATGTTTTCAAGAAGGCCAGGCAGCATGCTTCTTCGCATGGATGACAATTCGGAGCTTAAAGGATTAAGGACAGATACTTTTGATCGGCCTGATTTTTCATCAAGCTTATCGCCAAATAAATCTTTGCTTAAAGAGTTATTAATAACCTCATTAAACCCATTAGAAACAAGCCATTCAGATAAAGTCCTGTGAATTTCGTTTGAGTTTTCAAATTCTTTGTTTTGAAATGATATATGCCATTTCTTTGGAAGAGGCACTTGGTTAAAACCATAGATCCTCAGCACTTCTTCCATAATATCCTCGCTTCGATAAACATCTCTACGATATGAAGGAACGACGACCTGTAGGTTTTCCTGGTTTAACTTTTGACATTTAAAATCTAAATTTTCTAAAATATTTATGATTTCTTCAGTCTCAATATTGATTCCGAGTCTACTGTTCAAAGATTGGATGTTCAAATCTACTTCAACCTCTTCAGTATTTCTAGAGTCAATTATTTTGGGACCCATTGAAAGTTCTCCACCAGTAAGTTCTAAGATCAAACTGATGGCTCTGTTCATTGCTTTTTTAGTCAATGATGGATCAACACCTCTCTCAAATCTAAAACTCGCATCCGTTTGAAGATTATGTGATTTTGATGTTTTTCGAACTGATGTTGAATCAAATATGGCGGATTCCAAGAACATGGCCTTGCTTTGGTTGGAAATACCGGAAGAAATGCCTCCGTAAACGCCAGCAATGCAAAGGTTTTCTTTTCCATTTGTGATCATGAGCTCTTCACCATTGAGTGTTCTCTCTGTCCCGTCGAGCGTTGTGAATAAATCTCCCTTAGTACTTTTTGTAACTAATATTTTATCGCCAATTTTGTCCAGGTCGAAAGCGTGTAGGGGAGTCCCGAATTCAAACATGACATAATTTGTAATGTCTACTACATTATTAATGGGTTCTATGTCTATTGATGAAAGCGCGGTTTGAAGCCACTCCGGAGAAGGTTCAATCTTAATATTTTGTATGGTTGCCCCCATATAAGTTGGGCACAAAGAAGGTTCTGCTACTTCTATAGAAAACTTTTCATTGTCTTTTATAGTTGGAATATCCATTTGGGGAAGCTGGAGTTCCTTATGGTCTTTATTGTGATAATTTAAATAGGCCTTAATGTCTCTTGCCACTCCAAAATGTCCCATTGCATCGCATCGATTTGGTGTTAAACCGATCTCAAGTTGATAGTCACAACTCATATTGAAATAGGTAGAAGCTTTTGAACCGATTTCTGCTTTTTCATCAAGAACCATAATACCTTCGTGCGAATCACCTAGTCCGATTTCATCTTCTGCGCAAATCATTCCAAAAGAAGATTTCCCTCTTATTTTTGCTTTTTTAATTTGGAATGGTTTGTCTGGTTCCGGATACAACATGCTGCCAACTTTAGCTACAATGACTTTTAGTCCTGATTTCACATTGTCCGCGCCACATACGATTTGTAAAACTTCAGTTCCTATGTCTACCTGCGTGACTTTTAAACGGTCGGCGTCTTCATGTTTAACGCAATCCGTTACTTTTCCTATTACGAGGCCCTCTAATCCTCCAGGGATTTTGTCAATTCTTTTGACACCTTCAACCTCTAAACCGGTATCTGTCAATACTTTTGCAAGTTCAGTTACAGATAAATCAAAATCTATATAGTTTTTAAGCCAATTGTAAGATACCTTCATGTAAATTTAATTTCTCTGCGAATTTATTAATAATGAAGCAATCTAATACCTAATGATTATAGAATATTCACCTCTCGCTCTAAAGTAACGTTGAATTTAGCTTTTACATCTTCAATAATTAGCGTTGAAAGATTAAGAATTTCATCCCCCTTAGAATCGTTGTAATTTACCAGAACTAGTGCCTGAAGCTTATGAACACCGTATCTATTCTCATATGTACGCCCTTTCCATCCCGCTTTTTCTATAAGCCATCCCGCTGCAAGTTTCACTTTGTTTTGAGGTGCTGGATAATTGGGGATATCGGTGTAATTAATTTGAATTTCGCTTAGAAGCTCTTTTGAAACAATTGGGTTTTTAAAAAAACTACCCGCATTTCCAATTTGTTTTGGGTCAGGAAGTTTAGATTGTCTTATTTTGATTACCGCATCACTGACGTCTTTTATGCTTGGATGGTCAATATTCATTTGTTTGAGCTCATTTTCAATGGCCCCATAGCTTGTTTTTAAGGTATGCGTCTTTGTTAACCTGAACGCCACTTTGCAAATAATATATTGTCCTTTTAATTCATTCTTAAAAGCACTTTCTCGGTAACCAAATTGACATTCTTGGGCATTGAATCTACGCATTTCCTTATCCTCAATGTGATACGCATCGAGGTATTCAAAAACATCCTTAATTTCAACACCATAAGCACCAATATTTTGCATCGGGCTTGCGCCGACATTGCCAGGGATAAGACTTAAGTTTTCTATTCCTCCAAGATTATGATCAATGCATTTCATTACAAACTCATGCCAAACTTCTCCTGCTCCAGATTCTACAATGGCAAAATGATTGTTTTCTTCAATAATTTGAAAACCGTTAATTTCATTCTTAATGACTAAACCATCAAAGTCTTGTGTCATTAAAACGTTGCTGCCGCCACCTAAAATGAAAAGAGAATCGTCTTTATATTGATCCAATATCACTTTAATGTCATTTTCATTTCGAATAATAGAAAATAATTTGGCTGAAGCCTCAATGCCAAAAGTGTTCATGGTTTTTAAAGAGATATTATGGTCTATCATGATTCAAAAATAAGTTCATTCTTTAAAGTAATTATGTCAAAAAAAAAAACATACTAACATTGGTGATTTAATTATAGTTAATTGCTTGTTAAAACTTACAAAAAAACTATTGTACCTCATAAGTGTTACTATTTTTGTACGAATCGTTTTTTCTTATAAATATTTATATGACACGTTTATTATCTCTTTTAACCATTAATTTTTTACTTATTTCTGTTGCGACGGCTCAGTTTCATCCTAGTGAAGTAAGCACCTCTTTCAAATTTAAAGAAGTTATAGATAAGGTATCACGCTATTATGTTGATGAAACGGATTCCGAAGCTCTTACCGAAACAGCGATCGTATCACTCCTTGAAGAATTAGATCCTCATTCTACATACATTCCAGCTGATGAATTGCAAGCTGCTCAAACGACAATAAACGGGAGTTTTGTAGGCGTTGGGATTCGCTTTCAAATAATGAAGGACACATTAAATGTAGTTGCAACCATTTCTGGAGGTCCAGCTGAAAAACTGGGAATTCTTCCCGGAGACAAAATTGTGAGTGTTGACGGCAACAGTATCGCTGGTGTAGGTCTCAAAAACAGTGATGTCCGAGAAAAGCTAATGGGTGAACTTGGATCTAAAGTAAAAGTGGAAGTTAAACGCAAACGGGTAAATAAGAAGCTTACTTTTAATATCACAAGAGATAAAATCCCTGTTTTTTCGGTCGATTCTAGGTATATGATTGACGATGAAATTGGCTACATTAAACTCAATAGTTTTTCTAGAACAACTGTTTACGAGGTCAGAAGTGCTATTCGAGAGCTGAAAGGCCAAGGGATGAAAAGTCTTATTTTTGACCTGCAAGGAAATGGAGGAGGACTTTTGGATGCGGCACACAAATTGGCAGATGAGTTTTTATCAGACGAAAAGCTCATAGTTTACTCAGAGGGAAAGGCACAACCTCGTAATAACTTAAGAGCGGGTATAAGAGGTAATTTTGAAAAAGGAAAGCTTATTGTATTAACTGATGAATATTCGGCAAGTGCAAGTGAAATACTTTCAGGTGCGATTCAAGATTGGGACAGAGGCCTGGTAGTTGGAAGAAGAACTTTTGGTAAAGGATTGGTTCAACGACCAATGGGATTGAGCGATGGCTCAGAAATAAGATTAACCATTGCTAGGTATTTTACACCAACTGGACGGTTTATTCAAAAACCCTATGACGATGTGGAGTCTTACAGAAAGGACATTTCAGAACGTTATTTAAATGGTGAGTTTGTAAGTGCAGATTCGATTAAAATGCCTGATTCACTTAAATTTAAAACATTAGTTAAAAACAGAACTGTATTTGGTGGTGGGGGTATAATGCCCGATTTCTTCGTTCCTTTGGATACTACAGGGACTTCCGATTATTTTTCGGAATTGATTCGTGGTGGGTTTTTGAATACGTTTTCTTATGAATACACCAATAACAATAGAAAAAAATTATTGAACAAATACCCAGATTTTTCAGATTTCAACACATCGTTTGATTGTGATGAACCTTTTATGGATTCATTTTTTAAATATGTTAAGGAGCAAGATTCCACACTTAAGTATTCTGAAGAGGATTTTAACGAAAGTGGTGAATTTATTAAACTTCGATTAAAAGCGTTTTTAGCCCGAAACTTATGGGATACCAGCGAGTTTTATCAAGTTTACAATTCAACAAATGAAATTTTAGTTCGCGCAATAGATATTTTAAAAAGCGAGGAGTATAATAAAATTGATTTAGATAATTAATGGGAAGACGAGTAGTAATTACAGGGCTTGGAGCTTTAACGCCAATCGGTGAAGATGTATCCTCTTTTTGGACTAATTTAAAAAAAGGCACGAGTGGGGCAGCTCCAATAACGAAGTTTGACACAGATAAATTCAAAGCCAAATTTGCTTGTGAACTCAAATCTTATGACCCTACATTATTTTTCGATCGAAAGGAAGTTCGGAAATATGATTTGTTCAGTCAATACGCTTTGGTATCGGTAGAGGAGGCTGTAAAGGACGCATCAATTAATTTTGAAAACATAAATAAAACAAGGGCTGGTGTTATTTGGGGCTCAGGTAACGGAGGTATTCAAACTTTTCAGGATCAAATGATGGAATTCTGTTCTGGTGATGGGACACCTCGTTTTACACCTTATTTTATACCAAGAATTCTTGTTGATATTGCTTCTGGAATTATATCAATCAAATATGGGTTACAAGGAGTTAATTTCTGTCCGGTTTCTGCATGTGCTACATCAAACACAGCATTGATTGAAGCGTTTAATTACATCAAATGGGATAAGGCGGATTTAATTATTAGTGGAGGGTCTGAAGCTGCCATTAATGAATCTGCAATTGGAGGATTTTCTTCGGCAAGAGCTTTATCTACGAACAATGACGATCCTCAAGGGGCATCAAAGCCCTTTGACGTTGATCGAGATGGATTTGTTATGGGCGAAGGAGCGGGAGCCCTTATTATTGAAGAATACGAGCATGCAAAAAAAAGAGGGGCGAAAATTTATGCTGAAATTGTTGGAGGAGGAATGGCCGCGGATGCTTATCATCTCACGGGGACTCACCCTGAAGGAGATGGTGCTGTTTTGGGAATGGAAGAAGCAATGAGAGAAGCGGGTATAAACTCAAGCGATATTGATTACATAAATATGCATGCCACCTCGACTCCTTTAGGTGATAAATCAGAATTGATCGCCGCTAAACGTGTTTTCGGAGAAAACTCAGAGGTTTCTATTTCGGCAACAAAATCCATGACAGGACATCTTTTAGGAGCAGCTGGAGCTATTGAGGCAATAGCTTGTGTGAAATCAGTGCAACATGATTTTGTTCCCCCGACTATAAACACCAAGAATATTGAGCCTGATTTTGCAAATATGTTCGATTTTCCTTTAGGTAAAGGCCGGCAGAAAACCATTCAATATGCGATGAGTAACACCTTTGGTTTCGGTGGTCATATTGCTTCTTTAATCATCAAAAAGATACAAGATTAGAAATGTTTTTTTTCAAAAGACCTAGAGTCATTCTTTACAATATCCTCCTTGTCCTATGTTTTGTTGCTTCTGTAACATTTAGCTCCAATGCCCAATCCTATACCGTTTCAGGAAATGTTATTTCCTCGGTAGATAATGTGCAAATCGAATTTGCAACGGTCAAGCTATTAAATGTTCAAGACTCTTCTTTATACAGGGCAATGTATGCCGACTCTAGTGGAGCATTCCTATTTGAGGAAATTGATTGCAATAAATCCTTTGTGTTAAAAGTTGCTCATATAGGATATGAATCATTGTATAAAAACTCTAATTCTTCGGTTAATTGTGAGAGTATAAAATTTGGCGCACTGAAGTTAAAAATTGACGGAACCCTAAATTTAGAGGAAGTAAAAGTTCAGGCTCAAATTGATGTTCTTAAGGCGGGAATAGATAAGAAAGTTTATAATGTGGGCGAGGATATTTCAGTTAAAGGCGGTACTGCGAATGATGTGTTGAATAGATTGCCCTCTGTTGAGGTGGATGAAGACGGTGGAGTTACTTTAAGAGGGGATGGGTCTGTCATCATACTGATTAACGGAAGGCCAAGCTCTCTTAGTGGGGGTAATGGCAAAACCTTATTAGACGCTTTACCCGCAGGATCTATAGAAAGAGTTGAAATCGTCACCAATCCCTCAGCGCGTTATGACCCTGACGGCACTTCTGGTATCATCAATATTGTTCTAAAGAAGAATAAGCTTAAAGGTTTCAATGGGTCGTTGTCTTCTAATATTGGTTCGGGAGACGTCAAAAATGGAAATATATATGAAGGTAATGTCTCTTTGAATTATAGAAACGATAAGATCAATGTATTTGCGAGTTATAATGGTCGAAGCTATAGAGGATACAGGAATAAGTTCTCAGACATTTACGAGTCTTTTTCTGATGGCACAATACAACATTTGGATCAAAATCGTATTGGTACAGATCTCAATATTTCTCAATCCATTAGAACGGGATTGGATTTGACTTTATCTCAAAATCACAAATTGGGAATTTATTCAAGCCTTAGCCTTGGTGAAAGAGAAAGAACAGGTGATTTATGGAATTCAATATATGATCAGAATGGAATACGTTCCGCTTTGTGGAATCGAACGAGCTACGATCCTAAGTCGAGAACGAATATAGACTTTGGACTTAATTACGAATGGGTATTTTCAGATGAAAAAGGCAAGCTGCAATTTAATTTTAATCAGTCCGTCGGAGATGAGGATATAGAAGGTTTTTATTCTGAATATTATTTCACTCCAGACTCTGTTGCGAATGGAAGTGATTCTTTATCCCAACGCTTGAATAATATCGAGTCAAATGATATCAATTCAGCCCAGCTTGACTTTGAATATGTTTTCCCTTCAATCAACGCAAGAATTGAAGCAGGAGCAAAGAGTATCATACGTTCTCAGTCTGTTAATACATTTTCTGAATCTTATGACCATGTGGTCGAAAGTTATTTGGAAGACACGATTGCCAATTTTAATTATCAATATGATGAACGTATTTTTAGTTTGTATGGTATTTTCGGACAGCAAATAAATAAATTTAAGTATCAGGCGGGCTTAAGGGTAGAAAAGGCATATCAGATTCCAGATTTGATTTCAGACACATTAAGAATAGAAAACGATTATTTTAATTTCTTTCCATCGGCACATTTAAAATATTCCATTAACGACAAAAATGAGCTTGGCTTAAGTTACAGCCGAAGAATTTCAAGAGCAAGAGCAGGTCAGCTTAATCCATTTACAAATTATGCTGATCCATTTAATTTAAGACGAGGAAACCCTTACCTGCAGCCAGAATACATTCACTCATTCGATTTGGCATATCTTTTTGAAAGTAAGTTGTTTTCAATCTCCACCAGTATCTATTACCGCAGAAGCAAGGGAGTTATAAGTAGAATTAAAGAGTTTTATGACAACAATACGAGCGCTGTTACTTATCAAAATTTAAACAATACTAATGCTTTAGGTACAGAATGGGTTTTTATGTTTAAGCCGTATAGTTTTTGGAGGACGACCGCTAGCTTTAATGGTAATATGGTTGAGTATTTTACGGATATACAAGGCTTAAATAATACCACCGGTTATTATTTGAAGGCCAAAATCAACACCACATTGGAATTTTGGAAAAAAACAGGAAGTTTTCAAATGAGCTACGGATACAATGGTCCTCGTATTACTGTTCAAGGTGTAGTTCAGAGAAAGGGAACTTTAGATATGGCATTTGAGAAAAAGCTATTAGATGGAGATTTGTCTTTGGGCTTGCGTGTCTCTGATTTATTAAACCAACAAGCTTTCTACATGGATTTAACCCGAGAAAACATAAATCAGGTAGCAAACTACAAATGGATGTCTCGAAGGGTATTTGTTACCGCCAGATATAAGTTCGGTAAAGTTGAAATCAAAAGCGCCAAAATGAAAAGTGGAGGTTCTTCTGCTGATTAAGTTTGTATTGATTTTCCCAACTCTTTAACTCTATTCAATTCCGAAAGCAATTGTGGGTCACCAATAGGTGTTGAGTTTTCCTTGATTGATTCTAACAATTTAAAGGTCGATAAGACATCTAATTCTTTATTTAAAGGCACTCCTTCGGCACCTGATGTATCTACACCTGATAAGGCTTCGCTCCAAAGTGAAAGATTTTGAATCAGCTGAGTTATACCTACTTCAATGTTCTTGGTAGTAAGAAATTTAGAAAGGTTTTGTTTAATTTGACTTTTATTCTCCTCGTAGCACACAAATTTGTCAAATAGATGAGTTCCTGTCAAAGGAGCTATTTCAATTGTAATATAACGGGAATCTACTTTCTCAAAATGACTAATGGCTTCAAAAAACTGTTTGTTTTTCTTTAGCTTATTGTAAAGAACCTTTGGTATTACAGGGTTTTGGAAAACAAAGTTTCTCAGGTCAAAAAGGCAACTTTCATAGGCATCAAGAGGGGAGTCGAATTGATTGATGTTTAAAAGTATTTCAGCTGTTTTTTTATCCATTCTTATTCTTTCTCATTCTAATGTTGAGCATTTCAACAACTAGGGCATAAGCAAGAGCAAAATAGATATATCCCTTTGGGAACTCTTGTCCAAAACCTTCTGCAATAAGAAGAACACCAACTGCAACCAGAAAGCTAAGAGCAATCATTTTAATGGTAGGGTTTGATGATATAAATTGACTGATTTGTCGTGAAAACAGCATCATGATGACCATGGATATAATAATAGCTATAACGATAATAGCCATAGGATTTTTTCCCGTTTGTTCTTGAATACCATTGGTCATTCCAACTGCAGATATAATGGAGTCAAAACTGAATATTAGATCGATTAAAACAATTTGAGTGATGATTTGGGTTAGTGTGCTTTTACCCTTCTTACTTTCTTCAGGATTATGATTGATACTATTGTGCATTTCTGAGACACTCTTGTAGATCAGAAAAAGTCCTCCTAAAATAAGAATCATACTTTGCCCACTAATGTCACTACCTAAAACGGAAAACAATGGGGTAGTCAAGGTCATTAGTAATGAAATGAGAGATAGCAGAAGAAGTCTTAAAATTAAGGCAATTGAAAGTCCGAGATTTCGAGCTAGTCTTTTTTTACTTTCTTCAAGTTTATCTGTTACAATACTGATAAATATGATATTGTCTATGCCAAGAACGATTTCAAGTATTGAAAGTATAAAGAGATATACCCAGCCTTCCCAAATGGTAAATACTTCAAAAAAATCAGTCATTATTTAGGTGTTTAAATAATCTGTTCAAAGCTAATGGATTTTCTATTCTATCTGTTTTAAAAATTAATATTTGATGCTTGTCACTATTTAAAAAATGAGAAACAGCATTCTCATAATCCTTTAATTTTTCAATTTCAACTGTTGAAAATCCAAACCCCTTAGCAATTTCTCTTACATCAGCTTGATGATGTGCTTCAAAGTAGTTTTCCAGCTGTTCAGAAGTTTTAGCTCCATCAATGATTCTAAATATGCTTCCCCCGTAATTATTGATGATAATAATCTTTAAATTTTTAGGAAAAGGTCTTACCCACATGGCATTACTGTCATATATAAAAGACACATCCCCAGATATAAAAACATGTTGTTTATGGGGCAAAGCAATCGCAGAACCCACAGCCGTGCTCATTGATCCGTCAATGCCACTTGTCCCTCTATTTGCAAAATAGGCTACAGACTTTATAGGGTCAAAAAGCTGCATATATCTTACGACTGAGCTATTTGCCAAATGTAAAACGGTATCATTGTTTAGGTATTCATTCAATAGATAAAAAGCTTGAATATCTGTTGCAGAATTCTCTGTGCTAAAAAACTGAGGTATGCGATCTTTGGCCTTGAGATCAATGGCTTTCCATTTCGCTTCAAAATTAACCGTATTCCTGACTGGATCACTATTGTTTATTTGACTAAAAAAGTCAATCGGATTCGTTTTTAAATGAGTTCCAAGGCAATGGAATAAATCTATTCCAATATTTGAATGGTTAATAGAAACATGATGCTCAGGAGGGTTCTGAATAAAAAAAGCTTTGATTTTTTTAGATACAATTGCGTCTCCAATAGTAATAAGGATTTCAGGAATAAAAGCTTCGTTCTGTTCATTAGGAACAGCATTAAGTGTTCGGTCTATACAGTTTACATAGCCTGTATCACATAATCCTGAAGTATTTTCGTTTAATACAAGAACGTTTGTATTTTTATTGAATTGAACAAGCTCATTATTCAGCTCAGAGGTTCCTGAATTTTGACCACAAAGAACGATCGTTTTCTTGCCATTAATGATTTTTATAACTTCTCTAATAGATTCAGAATGATTGCCGGAAATGTTATTTTTTTTGGGTATAAAATCATTGTCGACAATTGAAGTCTCATATAAAGGCTCTTCGAGATGAATATTAAAATGTACCGGGCCTTTCGGTTCTTGATAAAGCGATTCCATTTTAGAATTACAATTCTCTATTGATGTATTTTGTAAAATACTCAAATCTTCAAAAGATTCAAATGTTTTTACATGCTTTCCAAAGATTTCATCCTGCATAATGGTTTGTCCATGACCTTTGTTGATTAAGTTTTTAGGACGGTCTGCAGAGATTACCAATAGAGGAATCTTACGGTAAAAAGCTTCAGTAATAGCAGGAAAGTAATTTACTACGGCAGAACCTGATGTACAGCACACGGCGACAGCTTCGTTTAACACCTGTGCGATTCCTAAGGCATAAAATCCAGCAACTCTTTCATCATGGATGATATGCGTTTTGAAAAAGGGGTCATTATCAAATGCCATAGCAAATGGTGCATTCCTCGAGCCTGGCGAAAATACGATGTGACGAATCCCTTGCGATTTACATTGCTTCACAATATGTTGTACGATGGATTTATTGCTCGTCTTCATATTCACAAAACTAAAGTTTTTCTAAAACGCTCAAAAGGGTTTTACTTTTTGATTCTGTTTCTTCCCATTCATTTTCGGCTGTCGAGTCTTCAGTGTATCCTCCGCCAACATATAGGAAGGCAGAATCATTAAATATTTGGCAGCATCGTAAATTTACAAATAGCTGTGTAGTCTCATTAGTAGTAATCCCAATAAAGCCGGTATATAAATCTCTAGAGTATCCGAGCTCATGAGTTTCAATTTGATTAATGAGGGCAATGGATTCTGTTTTTGGGAGACCAGACACTGCTGGTGTTGGATGTAAGTTGCGGGCAATATTTAGAACGTTATGATTCTTGAGATCAAAAGAAAAATCAGTTCTTAAATGAATCAAATTGCCAGCTTCACTATCGTATGGCCCTTGATTTTCAAGATTTTGGATTCCGTTTAGTTGAAGCGTTTCTATGATGTATTCGCTTACCCAGTTTTGTTCGTTATATTCTTTTTGTGTCCATGGGGATAATGCTTTTTTTTCTTTGGTTCCCGCCAAAGCCATAGTGAAACCAGAATCTTTAAATGATTGTAACAAGGTTTCAGGAGTCGCACCAATCCAAGTTCCTTCTGCTTCAGATGAGATCAGGTAAATGAATGCTTTTGGGTAGTTTTCACACAGGGTGTCAAAAAGCTGAAGCGTTTTTTTTGAATCAAACTGTGTTTTTTTTATTCTAGAAAAAACGAATTTATTGAATGACTGCTCACGCAAAAACTCAATGATTCGGTTTCCGAATAATAAATAGGTTTCTTTTGAAATCACTTTTGGCTCCTCCTTTGAAAAATGTAGCTCAAAGGCACTTTCAAAATCTGAGTTGTTCGGTGTAAAGACGTATTGCTTGTTCTGATTAAAATTGCTGAATATAAAACCTTCAGCATGATTTTCATCTTCACGAATCAGATTAAACTTTCCGGCTCTTTTTACCATGGAGTCATTGGGAATTCGATATGCTAAAAAGTCTGACATTCTCTTCTTAAATGTCCACAATCATAACGGTTAGCCGTCCTGTGCAAATTAGTTTTTCAGAGCCTTCTTCATGAATATCAACTTGCCACAAATGTGTTCGTTTTCCAGCATGGATGATTTTACCTTTGGCTATTACATTCCCGGAACGAATTCCTCCCACATGGTTTGCATTAATTTCGATTCCTACGGGGTGCTGTTTTGTGATGTCTAGCAATAGGGTAGAGCCCATAGACCCAATGCTTTCTATGAGTGCAGCACTAGCCCCACCGTGTAAAAGACCCATTGGTTGATGCGTTCTTTGGTCTACTGGCATTTTGGAAACCACATAATCATCTCCGAGCTCAATGCATTCGATACCTAACTTTTCCATTAGGGTATTCTTGTTCATTGAATTGATTAAATCGATAGGAACTTGTTTTAATTTTTTCATAATGCTTTAACAAATATAGCTCTTTAGTTGTTTTGAATCCCTTATAAAGGTTCGATTTAAAATAGAAATTGTGGATTATTTTAGAAGACCTCTAAAAAATGTTTGTCAGTTTTGAAAGTATTACTACTTTTGCCTCGGAGAATTGGCAGAGTGGTCGATTGCGGTAGTCTTGAAAACTATTGTACCGAGAGGTACCGGGGGTTCGAATCCCTCATTCTCCGCCAGAAAAGAGTCTTGCATCGCAAGGCTCTTTTTTTGTTTAAGGAGATGGGATGAGAATCCTTGGGTTCGAACCGGGACGCATTTGAGCTAGTCAAACTTTTACAAAATAAAACGGTTTGATAATCCCTTATTCTCCGCTGATAAAAATAAGAAAGCCCCGTATTGATAAACTACTGGGCTTTTGCTTTTAATGAACCCCAAAATCATTCTGGATTTGCTTGTATTTGTCAGAAGATAACTCATCTTGAATCTCAGTAAATCCATCGGGGTAGATACTTTCTTGCATAATCCATCTAAAACCATCTTTATTCGATTCGTTTATTACGTAAAATGCTTTGTACTGGTTTTCAAATTTATTTAGCAGTTTTGCATAATTGTCTTGAATG